>ERZ773073.748-NODE-748-length-16585-cov-38.079673_pt1 | contig 16585 bp, 18 predicted proteins | sample MGYA00580616_ERZ773073 | MGnify/ENA primary metagenome ERZ773073 (study PRJEB29015, sample SAMEA2737960) | human oral metagenome | biome: human oral; feature: human-associated habitat; material: dental | place: China | collected 2131 ...
TCCTCATCTTTAAAAGTTTTCATAGTTACTCCAAAAATATCATAACCTTGTTGTTTTAAAAGATAAGCAACAGTTGAACTGTCAACTCCTCCACTCATAGCCACACCAATTCTAATATTACTATTGTTGCTATCAAATTCAAGATATTTCTTAAATTCAGGTGCAACATTTTTTGTTTCTATCATACTGTTCCTTTCTTAATTTATTATTATTTGTCTTATACTATATATAGTAACAAATAATGCTAATATAAAAATAATTCCGTTTGCTATTTTTATTATTTTTATAAGTTTTTCCTTTCCAAAAAGATTTCTAAAACGTGAAATTATATATGTTGTAAAAAACCATAAACTTGAGCCTCCAAGTCCAACTCCTACTACTGTTTCAATAGAAGTTAAAGTAGTTGCTTCATCTAAAATTCTAAAAAAAGCAAACACTGTAGCTATGACTAAAATACTAGAAATATTTACTATAGCAAATCCAACTCCTGTTAAATAATTTTGTAACATACTTTTAAAATCAACATTTAATTCTTTTAATTCAATTTTCCTTAAAAGTTTCTTTGAAGAAACTATCATCAAAAATATTCCTATAAAAAGAGATAAACAATTCTCATATTTTATAACATAATCTTTAACACTTGAGAGAAATAGTAAAGCAACTGCTGAATAGACCATATCAATGGTAACCATTCCCAATGCTGTTATGTAGCCTTTCCATCTTCCCTCAACAATGGTGAGCTCCATACAATAAACCCCTACTGGTCCAAAGGGTAAAGATAAAATAAACCCTGTCAGTATCCCTTTTAAAATTGTAGTATCCAAGATAAAACTCCTTAATTATTTAGTTTTTAGAAGATCTTTATAATTTTAACATATTTTTCTTTTTTTTTCTATAATTTAATGTTATAATTTTTTCAGTCAAGGATAGTAAGGAGGTTTTTATTTTGACAGAATTAGAAATAAAAATTATTAAATTTCTATTATCCTCTGCTGTATATAGTGAAAATGCTATAATGAAAAATTTAGGTATAGATAAAAGCATTTTGGACAAAAGTTTTAAAATTTTAGAAGAAAATGGTTACCTTGAAAGTTATGAAGAATTTATGAAAAGAGAAAGTTTAAATGAAGAAGGAGATTGTTGTAAAACAAAAAAAGATAGAGCTTGCTCAAGTTGTTCTTCATCTTCTTGTAGCTCTCATTCTTGTTCTTCTGGTTCAAGCTGTTGTGATAGCAATATTTTCAGTGGTATGACAGATTTTTCAAAAATTAAAGTTATAACGATGAAAGCAGTGGATAATTTTTCTTAAATTAAACAAGGCTATTGCAAACTAAATAAATCTGCAATAGCCATTTTTTATTTTCTATTATCTTTTATTTTTACAACTACTCTAAATTGTCTTTCAGGATGACTATCCATATTAGCATATTGAATTCTTGCTTCAAATATATCCCCATAACCATAATATAATAAAGTACTTAAAAATGAATTTTTTTCTTTTGGAACATATCCAATTTTTTTATCTTTATAGTATATTACAACTGCTTCATTATCATATGGATTATCACTTTCTACCATTAGAGTAACTGATTGACCTAATGAAAGTTCATTTATAACATCTAGTCCATCATAATAGGCAAAACCTGCAATATGAAAGTCAACTATATGTCTTGGTGGTTCATACTTATAATTCTTTAATGTCTCTGCCATTTTTTTATCCATATTTGCCATAAAAACTCTCCCCTTTTCTTTATTTGTATGTAAATATATTATTTATTCAATTTATATAATGTATAAAGTCCATTTAAACTTAAATTAGGATCATATTCATCTATTTCATCTATTTCAGCTGATAATATTTTACCTAATCCACCAGTTGCCAATACAAAAATTTCTTCATTTAGTTCCTCATTAATTTTTTTAATTATATGTTTTATTTGTCCAGCATATCCAAAAAATATTGCTGCTTGGATTTGTTTCATTGTATCAGTACCTAATACACTACTAGGAGTTGTGAATTTTACTCTTGGAAGTTTTGCCGTATTCCCATATAAAGCATTAATAGACATATCTATTCCTGGAAGTATTCCTCCACCAATATACACTCCCTTTTTTAATACATCATAAGTAGTTGCAGTTCCAAAATCAAAAATTACCAAATTTTTATCAGGATATTTTTGCATTGCTTCTGTTATATCAATTATTCTATCTGCACCAAAACCTGTATAATTTATTCCTTTTGCAAAAGTAAACGGAATTTTCTTTTCTAAATCAACCACTATAGCTTCAACCTTAAAATATTTTCTAGCAAAAAATTGAAAAGTTATTATAATATTTGGTACAACAGATGAAACTAAAATATCATCTACTTTTTCAATAGAAATATTATTATATTTTGTAATATTATTAAAATATGAAAAATATTCATCCTCTGTCATTTTATCATTTGTAGCTATTCTAAATGTTGAAATTAATTTTCCCTCACCATCATAAACTCCTGTAACTATGTGTGTATTACCAATATCAATACCAATAATCATTTGTCAACTCCTTAAAAATAAGTTATTTTTTTCATTATAGCTACATATATAAATGTTGTCAATATTTTGTCAATATCAATATTATGTCTATACATTTTTATTTAAAAAATATATTAATTATTATTTTAATAAATTGTATCATTTTAGTTAAAAATAATTATTTGACTTTTTAAAATTTCATTGAAAACTAAAATTATATATGTTATTATTAAAGTGTTGTTTAAAACAAAAATTAATTTAATTAAAGAGGTGTAGTTTTGAAAAGAATAAAATTTGTATATATCTATTTTTTATTCTTATTTTACTTAATAGGAGGTCATTTTATAAATCTTCCTTTTATTAATAGAGGAATATATGATAAAATATATAAGTACTTAGGGATAATGTTAATTCCAACACTTCTTTTTTTTATTTTATATGGTTTTGTATTTTTGATAAAAGATAAAAAACTAAGATTCTTTTGGGAATTGAGATTATACTATGCATTTATATTTTTTATTATTGCTGTATATTTGTATATTTTATTCAGTTCAGGTGTTTATTTTATAAATGTTAAAAATTTTGAAATTAATGGAGAGTTTTTAAGAACTTTAATTAATAAATCTTTATTTGAATACAATATAGGTTATTTACCTACATATATTCTATATGAGTTAATAAACATTAGCTTAAAATTTAATCAATATCCTTTTTACTACTTTTATTATTTTTTAATTGGATTTGAAGTTTTTTTAATTATACTTATGATTTTTACTCCTATGAGAAGAAGCATAATAAAATCCAATATAAAAAGAAAAAAAGAAAGACAAAGAGCAGAAATAGAAGCTGAGTTAATGGAACAAATTAAGATAAAAGAGGATTTAGAAAGAAAAGAAGCATTAAGAATACAAAAACATAAAAAAATGGAAGAAGATGCTATAAAGAAAAAAGCTGATAATTTTGAAAAAATGAAAAAGAATAAAAGAGCTTCTAGGAAGAAAAATAAGGAAAAAACATCAGAAGAAGAATTACAAAATATAATGGGGAAAGTAACTTTACAAAAAACAGTAACTATTAATAGGGAAGATTAAAATGATTTTAGCTTCAAATTCACAAAGAAGACAGGAAATTTTAAAAGATGCAGGTTTTAATTTCAGAGTTATAACATCTAATATTGAAGAAATAAGTGACAAAGAAAATGTTATTGAAAGAATATTAGATATAGCTGAAAAAAAATTAGAACAAATTGCAAAAAATAATGTAAATGAATTTATTTTAGCAGCAGATACTGTTGTTGAATTAAATAAAAATATTTTTGGAAAACCTAAGGATAGAAAAGAAGCCTTTAAATTTTTAAAGCTTCTATCTGGTAAAATACATAAAGTTATAACTGCTTATGTATTTAAAAATATTTCTAAAAATATTTTAATAAAAGAAGTTGTTGTAAGTGAAGTCAAATTTTTTGACTTAGATAATGACACAATAAACTGGTATTTAGATACTGGTGAACCTTTTGATAAAGCAGGAGCTTACGGTATTCAAGGCTATGGAAGAATTTTAGTAGAAAAAATAAATGGAGATTTTTACTCCATAATGGGTTTCCCCATTTCAAATTTTTTAGAAAATTTAAGAAAAATTGGTTATAAAATAAGTCAAATAGATAAAATTTAATGATGAGGTGCAAAATAATGAAAAAGTTTATGGGCAAAATTTTAGGAATATTTTCAGATGATTTGGGTATAGATTTAGGAACATCTAATACATTAATCTGTATGAAAAATAAAGGTATTATTCTAAGAGAACCTTCTGTTGTTGCAATTTCTACTAAAACAAAAGAAATTTTTGAAGTGGGTGAAAAAGCAAAACATATGATAGGGAGAACTCCTTCTACTTATGAAACTATAAGACCTTTAAGAAATGGAGTTATTGCTGACTATGAAGTTACAGAAAAAATGTTAAGATGTTTTTATAAGAGAATTAAATCTGGTACATTTTTAAATAAACCTAGGGTAATTATCTGTGTACCTGCTGGAATAACACAAGTTGAAAAAAGAGCAGTTATGGAAGTTACAAGAGAAGCTGGAGCAAGAGAAGCTTACTTAATCGAAGAACCTATGGCAGCAGCAATAGGTGTAGGAATAAACATTTTTGAACCAGAAGGAAGTATGGTAGTTGATATTGGTGGAGGAACATCAGAATTAGCTGTCGTATCTTTGGGTGGAGTTGTTAAAAAATCTTCTTTTAGAGTAGCAGGAGATAGATTTGATACTGCTATTGTTGATTATGTAAGACAAAAACATAATTTATTGATTGGAGAAAAATCAGCTGAGGATATAAAAATTAAAATAGGTACTGTTAGTCCAGAAGAAGAAGAAATGGAAATAGAAGTTAGTGGTAAATATGTTTTAAATGGTCTACCAAAAGATATTACTTTAACATCATCTGAATTAATAGATACTTTATCTGCATTAGTTCAAGAAATTATTGAAGAAATAAGAGTAGTTTTTGAAAAAACTCCTCCTGAATTAGCTGCTGATATTAAGAAAAGAGGTATATATATAAGTGGTGGTGGAGCATTACTTAGAGGAATAGATAAAAAAATATCAGCAGGTTTAAATTTAAAAGTTACTATATCAGAAGATCCTTTAAATGCTGTTATTAATGGTATAGGTGTGTTATTAAATAACTTCTCATTATATAGCAAAGTTTTGGTTTCAACAGAAACAGAATATTAATATTAAGGAAAGTTTAAAATGAGTATAAAAAATCAGGTTGAATCTATCATTTTTTTAGGTGGAGATGAGAATAAAATAAAAGATTTAGCTAAATTTTTTAAAATTTCTATTGAAGATATGTTAAAAATTCTTTTAGAATTGAAAGATGATAGAAAAGACACTGGTATAAATCTTGAAGTTGATTCAGAAATAGTTTATTTATCAACTAATCCACTATATGGTGAAGTTATTAATAATTATTTTGAACAAGAAACTAAACCTAAAAAATTATCATCAGCTTCAATAGAAACTTTATCTATAATAGCCTACAAACAACCTGTTACAAAATCAGAAATTGAAAGTATTAGAGGAGTTTCTGTTGATAGAATTATTTCTAACTTAGAAGAAAGAAAGTTTGTTAGAAATTGTGGTAAACAAGAAACAGGTAGAAAAGCTAACTTGTATGAAGTAACTGATAAATTTTTATCATATTTAGGTATAAAAAATATAACAGAATTACCTGATTATGATTTATTAAAAGAAAAAATTAAAAGTATGGAGAATATAACTACTAATGAGGATTAATAAATTTTTATCTACTCTTGGCATTGCTTCAAGAAGAGCTATTGATAAATATATTGAAGAAGGTAGAATTACTGTAAATGGTAATACAGCAACAACTGGAATGGATATAAATGAAAATGATAATATTTTTATAGATGGTAAAAAAATTAAAACCAGTATAAATGAAGAAAAAGTTTATTTTATGTTAAATAAGCCATTGGAAGTATTATCTTCTTCAAGTGATGATAGAGGTAGAAAAACAGTAGTTGATTTAATTAAAACTGACAAAAGAATTTTTCCTATTGGACGACTTGACTATATGACAAGTGGTTTAATTTTGCTTACAAATGATGGAGAATTATTTAACAGAGTAGTTCATCCAAAATCAGAAATTTATAAAAAATATTATATAAAAGTTTTAGGTGAATTAAAAAAAGAAGAAATTGACGAATTAAAAAAAGGTGTGTTGTTAGATGATGGTAAAACACTACCAGCTAAAATATCTGGAATAAAATATGATAAAAATAAGACTTCTATGTATATTTCAATAAGAGAAGGTAGAAATAGACAAATTAGAAGAATGATAGAGAAATTTGAATATAAAGTTTTAATGTTAAGAAGAGAAAAAATTGGTGAATTAGCTTTAGGTGATTTACCAGAGGGTAAATATAGAGAATTAACAAAACAAGAAGTGGAATACTTATATTCAATTTAGGAGGGAAAATGGCACTTACAAAAGAAGAAGTTCTAAAAATTGCAAAATTATCAAAGTTATCATTTGAAGATAAAGAAATAGAAAAATTTCAGGTTGAATTAAATGATATTCTAAAATATATTGATATGTTAAATGAAGTTGATACATCAAAGGTTAAACCCTTAGTTTATATAAATGAAGCTGTCAATAATTTTAGAGAAAAAGAAGAAAAACCATCATTAGAAATAAAAAAAGTACTATTAAATGCACCTGAAAATGCTGAAAATGCAATAGTGGTTCCAAAAGTCATTGGAGAGTAGGAGGATATTGAGGGTATATGAATAATCTTTATGAATTGACTGCAAAAGAATTAAGAGATAAATTTTTATCTGATGAACTATCAGCAGTAGAAATAGTTAATTCCTTTTATAAAAGAATAGAAAAAGTTGAAGATAAAATAAAAAGTTTTGTTTCTCTAAGAAAAAATATTGCACTTGATGAGGCTAAAAAACTAGATAAAAAGAAAAAAAATGGAGAAAAAGTAGGAAGACTTGCTGGTATTCCTATTGCAATAAAAGATAATATTTTAATGGAAGGTGGTAAATCAACTTCTTGTTCAAAAATTTTAGAAAACTATGTTGGAATCTATGATTCAACTGTTGTAAAAAAATTAAAAGAAGAAGATGCAATTATCATTGGTGTAACAAATATGGATGAATTTGCAATGGGCTCTACAACAAAAACTTCCTTCCATCATAAGACTTCTAATCCTTGGGATTTAGATAGAGTTCCTGGTGGTAGTAGTGGTGGGGCAGCAGCTTCTGTTGCTGCACAAGAAGTGCCTATATCATTAGGCTCTGATACAGGTGGAAGTGTAAGACAGCCTGCTTCATTTTGTGGAGTTGTTGGATTAAAACCAACTTATGGTAGAGTTTCAAGATATGGACTTATGGCATTTGCTTCATCTCTTGATCAAATAGGTACTCTAGCTAAAACTGTTGAGGATGTTGCTATTTGTATGAATGTTATAGCTGGGGCTGATGACTATGATGCAACAGTTAGCAAGAAAGAAGTGCCTGATTATACAGAATTTTTAAATAAAGATATAAAGGGATTAAAGATTGGATTACCTAAAGAGTATTTTATAGAAGAACTAAATCCTGAAATAAAAAACATTATAGATAATGCTGTAAAAGCATTAAAAGAATTAGGTACAGAAGTAGTTGAGGTATCTTTACCTCATACAAAATATGCTGTTCCTACTTATTATGTACTTGCACCAGCAGAAGCAAGTTCAAACCTTGCTAGATTTGATGGTATTAGATATGGATATAGAGCAAAGGATTATACAGATTTAGAAAGTTTGTATGTTAAAACAAGAAGTGAAGGCTTTGGAGCAGAAGTAAAAAGAAGAATTATGATAGGGACTTATGTTTTAAGTGCTGGTTTCTATGATGCTTACTTTAAGAAAGCTCAAAAAGTTAGAACTCTTATAAAACAAGACTTTGAAAATGTATTAAATGAGGTGGATGTTATTTTAACACCTGTTGCACCAAGTGTAGCTTTTAAACTATCTGATACAAAAACTCCAATAGAATTATATTTAGAAGATATCTTTACAATATCTGCAAACTTAGCTGGTGTTCCGGCAATATCATTACCAGGAGGGCTTGTAGATAATTTACCAGTTGGAGTACAATTTATGGGAAAACCATTTGATGAAGAAACTTTAATAAAAGTAGCTGATGCACTTGAAAAGAAAATAGGAAGATTAAATCTACCTAAATTGGATTAATAAGGAGAACATTATGATAAAAGAATGGGAGTCAGTAATAGGACTGGAAGTTCACTTACAATTAAAAACAGGTACTAAGGTATGGTGTGGTTGTAAATCTGACTATGATGAAAGTGGAATAAACACACATACTTGTCCAATTTGTTTAGGACACCCTGGAGCTCTTCCAAAATTAAATAAAAAAGTAGTAGATTATGCAGTTAAAGCTGCACTTGCTCTTAATTGTCAAATAAATAATGAAAGTGGTTTTGATAGAAAAAATTATTTCTATCCAGATGCACCTAAAAATTATCAAATTACACAATTTGAAAAATCTTATGCTGAAAAGGGATATTTAGAATTTAAGTTAAATTCTGGTAGACAAGTCAAAATTGGAATAACTAAAGTTCAAATTGAAGAAGATACTGCTAAGGCTATTCATGGAAAAAATGAATCTTATCTAAACTTTAACAGAGCTTCTATCCCTTTGATAGAAATTATATCTGAACCAGATATGAGGAATTCAGAAGAAGCTTATGAATATTTAAATACTTTAAAAAATATAATAAAATATACAAAAGTCAGTGATGTATCTATGGAAACTGGTTCACTTAGATGTGATGCTAATATTTCTGTTATGGAGAAAGGTTCTAAAGTTTTTGGTACAAGAGTAGAAATTAAAAATTTAAACTCATTTAAAGCTGTTGCAAGAGCAATAGACTATGAAATTGGAAGACAAATAGAACTTATAGAAAATGGTGGTAAAGTAGATCAAGAAACTAGACTTTGGGACGAAGAAAATCAAATAACAAGAGTTATGAGATCAAAAGAAGAAGCTATGGATTATAGATATTTTAATGAGCCTGATTTATTAAAACTTGTTATAAGTGATGAAGAAATTGAAGAAATTAAAAAAGATATGCCTGAAACTAGACTGGCTAAAATAGAAAGATTTAAAACTAATCATTTATTAGATGAAAAAGATGCTCTTATTTTAACAGAAGAAGTTGAACTTTCAGACTATTTTGAAGAAGTTGTAAAATATTCAAATAATGCTAAATTAAGTTCTAACTGGATTTTAACAGAAGTTTTAAGAGTGTTAAAACATAAAAATATTGACATAGATAAATTTACTATTAGTAGTGAAAATCTTGCTAAAATAATAAAATTAATAGATAAAAATACTATCTCTTCTAAAATAGCAAAGGAAGTTTTTGAAATAGCTCTTGATGATACAAGAGATCCTGAAATTATTGTGAAAGAAAAGGGGCTTGTTCAAGTGTCAGATACAAGTGAAATAGAAAAAATGGTTGATGAAGTTTTAGCTAACAATCAAAAAATGGTTGAAGATTATAAAGCAGCTGATGAAGGTAGAAAACCAAGAATTCTTAAAGGAATAGTAGGACAAGTTATGAAAATTTCTAAGGGAAAAGCAAATCCTGAAATTGTAAATGAACTAATTATGGAGAAATTAAAATAAGGGCTGTTACATTCTTACATAAATATATTAAAAATAGTTCGTTACTAGCCAGATTTCTTAACGGATAAAAATTAAGAATTCGCTGCAAATTTGACAAACTTGCTGACAAGTCAGCTTCAAACAAGTCAAGATTTGCTCGGCTCATTCTATTTAATTTTTATCTTAAAATCTGGAATGTAATTCACTTATTTTTATTTTATGACTAATGGAGTGTAAAAAAGTGAGGTAAAAATGTTTATAGATGAAGTTATAATAACAGTTAAAGCTGGGAATGGTGGAGATGGTTCTGCTGCTTTCAGAAGAGAAAAGTTTGTCCAATTTGGAGGACCAGATGGTGGAGATGGTGGAAAAGGTGGAGATGTTGTTTTTGTAGCTGATTCCAATATCAACACTCTTATTGACTTTAAATTTAAAAAATTATTTAAAGCTCAAAATGGTGAAAATGGACAAAAGAAACAAATGTATGGAAAAAAAGGGGAAGATTTAATAATTAAAGTTCCAGTAGGAACACAGGTTAGAGATTTTACAACTGGAAAATTAATTCTTGATATGAGTGTAAATGGAGAGCAAAGAGTTTTGTTAAAAGGTGGAAAAGGTGGTTATGGAAATGTTCACTTTAAAAATTCTATAAGAAAAGCTCCAAAGATAGCAGAAAAAGGGGGAGAAGGAGCTGAAATAAAAGTTAAATTAGAATTAAAACTTTTAGCTGATGTAGCTCTTGTTGGTTATCCATCAGTTGGAAAATCAAGTTTTATAAATAAAGTTTCTGCTGCAAATTCTAAGGTAGGAAACTATCACTTTACAACTCTTGAACCAAAACTTGGAGTTGTAAGATTGGAAGAAGGGAAATCTTTTGTTATAGCAGATATACCTGGACTTATTGAAGGAGCACATGAAGGAGTTGGACTTGGGGATAAATTCTTAAAACATATTGAAAGATGTAAAATGATTTATCATATAGTTGATGCTGCTGAAATTGAAGGTAGAGATTGTATTGAAGATTTTGAAAAAATTAATCATGAATTAAAGAAATTTAGTGAGAAATTAGCTGGTAAAAAACAAATAGTTATAGCTAATAAAATGGATTTAATTTGGGATATGGAAAAATTTGAAAAATTCAAAAGCTATTTAGCAGAAAAAGGAATTGAAATTTATCCTGTATCTGTACTTTTAAATGAAGGTTTAAAAGAAATTTTATACAAAACTTATGATATGTTATCTCATATTGAAAGAGAACCTTTGGAAGAAGAAACAGAGATTACAAAATTATTGAAAGAATTAAAAATAGAAAAAGAAGATTTTGAAATCACAAGAGATGAAGAAGATGCAATAGTTGTTGGTGGAAGAATAGTAGATGATGTTTTAGCAAAATATGTAATAGGAATGGATGATGAATCATTAGTAACTTTCTTACATATGATGAGAAATTTAGGAATGGAGGAAGCTCTACAAGAATTTGGTGTACAAGATGGAGATACAGTAAAAATAGCAGATGTAGAGTTTGAATATTTTGAATAAGGCTATTGTTATAGCAGGTCCTACTGGTGTTGGAAAAACTAAAATTTCAATAGATTTGGCTAGTGAATTAAATGCAGAAATTATATCTTCTGATTCTGCACAAGTTTATAGAGGTTTAAATATAGGGACTGCTAAAATAACAGAAGAAGAAATGCAAGGGATAAAACATCATTTGATAGATATTGTTGAACCAATGTCAAAATATAGTGTTGGAAATTTTGAAAAAGATGTAAATAAAATATTAAATCAAAATCCTGAAAAGAATTTTTTATTGGTTGGTGGAACAGGGTTATATTTGAATTCTGTAACCAATGGATTATCTATTTTACCAGAAGCTGATAAAAAAACTAGGGATTATTTGTCAACTTTAGATAATCAAACTTTACTTGAACTAGCTTTTAAATATGATGAAGAAGCCACAAAAGAAATTCATCCTAACAATAGAGTTAGGTTAGAGAGAGTGGTTGAAGTTTTTTTGTTGACTGGGCAAAAATTTTCAGAACTTTCTAAAAAAAATATTAAAAATAATAATTTTAAATTTTTAAAAATTGCTTTGGAAAGAGATAGAGAAAATCTATATGATAGAATAAATAAAAGAGTGGATATAATGTTTGCTCAAGGTTTAGTAGATGAAGTAAAAAATTTATATGAAATCTATGGTGAGAAATTATATAAATTAAATATAATAGGTTATAATGAAATTATAGATTATATCAATGGTATAATTAGTTTAGATGAAGCAAATTATAGAATTAAATTAAATTCAAGACATTATGCTAAAAGGCAATTTACTTGGTTCAAAGCAGATAACGAATATCAATGGTTTAATCTTGATAGAATTTCAGAACAGGAAATTGTAAAAAGTATATACACAATGTTTAATATCAAGGCTTGATTTAATGCTTTTTATATGATATCATTAAAAGGCAGAGGTGTCTATTATGAAAAAAATTATATTACTTATTGCAATGATTTTTTTATTAATATCATGCTCTAATAATAACTATATTAAAACAGGTTTTTCTCAAAATGAGAAACAAGAATTGATTTTATTTAAAGATAAGATTAAAAATAATTTAAGTGAAAATAATCTTGCTTACATTAAAGAAAACACAAAAGATAGTTATAGAAACAAGTATATTTTGGAGAAACTACAAAATATTGACTTTACAAAATTAAATATATTTGTATCTGAGCCATCTTATACAAATGAGTATCCTAGTTCATTATTGGCTCTGAATATGAATGAAGATACTTATTATTTTGTACTATTCTTTATTTTTGACAATAAAAATAAAAAGTGGTTAATTTTTGATTTAAAAGAAAGAGGGTGAGCTAATGGAAAATTTTGAAAAAGAAATAAATAGAATAAAAATATTTATTCCTTCTTTTTTAAGTAGCTTATCCACAGTTAGAGCTATGGTCAGAGTATATCTCAGAGAACATCATATAAGTGAGTTGGATGAAATTCAAATACTTTCAGTAGTGGATGAATTGACTACTAATGCAGTAGAGCATGCTTATAGTAATGATAAAGGCGAGATAGAAATAGTACTAAATTTTTATAAGAAAACTATTTTCTTAACTGTTGAAGATTTTGGAAAAGGTTATGATGAAAGCTTAGACAGTAAAGAAGATGGTGGGTTTGGTTTGTCAATTGCTAGAAAGTTAGTGGATGTTTTTAAAATTGAAAAGAAAACAAAGGGAACGGTTTTTAAAGTTGAAAAGAAAATTAAGGAGGCAGTATAAATGGATAACAATTTTGAGATTTTAGAAAGAATTAAAGATGATGTACAAATAATAGAAATAAATGGAGAATTAGATGCATTTGTTGCCCCTAAATTAAAAGAAACTTTTAATAGGCTTATAGAAAAAGATATTACAAAATACATTGTTGACTTTAAAGGACTTATCCATATTAACAGCCTAGCTATGGGAATTTTAAGAGGAAAGTTACAAGTAGTTAGAGAAATGGGCGGAGATATAAAGATAGTAAATCTTAATAAACATATCCAAACCATTTTTGAAACAATAGGATTAGACGAAATATTTGAAATCTACAAAAATGAGGAAGAAGCATTAAAAAGTTTCAAATAAAAAATGTCTGAAGGGGAAAATGTATGGATTTACTGATATTTTTAGGATTGGGTGTGTTTGCATTAGCACTAATCTTTGCAGTCTTCTTCAAAAAAATAGTCATTGATAGGCAAATTGAAAAGCTAAATGATTTAGAAGATGAAGTTGAGAAAGCTAAGTTAAAAGCCAAGGAAATAGTTGAAGAAGCTGAAAGAGATGCTGTTTCAAAAGCTAAGGAAATAGAATTAAAGGCTAAGGAAAAAGCATACCAAATAAAAGAAGAGGTTGAGAAAGAAGCTAGGAATTCAAAAAATGAAATAGCACAAAAAGAAGCTAGAATCATTAAAAAAGAAGAAATTTTAGATGGTAAAATTGAAAAAATTGAAATTAAAAGTTTAGAATTAGAAAAAATTAATGATGAACTTGAAGAAAGAAGAAAAGAAATTGATGATTTAAAAGTAAAACAAGAAGAAGAACTTTCAAGAGTTAGTGAACTTTCAAAGGCAGATGCAAGAGAAATTTTATTACGTAAAGTAAGAGAAGAAATGACACATGACATGGCAATTACTATAAGAGAGTTTGAAAATAAACTTGATGAAGAAAAAGAAAAAATCAGCCAAAAAATTCTTTCAACTGCTATAGGAAAAGCTGCTGCTGATTATGTGGCTGATGCAACAGTATCAGTTATTAACTTACCAAATGATGAAATGAAAGGAAGGATAATTGGTAGAGAAGGTAGAAATATAAGAACTATTGAGGCCTTAACAGGTGTTGATGTAATTATAGATGATACTCCAGAAGCTGTTGTACTTTCTTGTTTTGATGGAGTAAAAAGAGAAGTTGCAAGACTTACAATAGAAAAATTGATTACTGATGGTAGAATACATCCAGGTAAGATAGAAGAAATTGTAAATAAATGTAAAAAAGATATAGAAAAAGAAATAGTTGCTGCTGGAGAAGAAGCACTTATAGAACTTTCTATACCTACAATGCACCCAGAAATTATAAAAACTTTGGGAAGATTAAAATATAGAACAAGCTATGGACAAAATGTATTAACTCATTCAATAGAAGTTGCAAAGATTGCTTCAACAATGGCTGCTGAAATTGGAGCTAATGTTGAGCTTGCAAAAAGAGGAGGTTTACTTCATGACATAGGTAAGGTTCTTGTCAATGAAATTGAAACTTCTCACGCTATTGTTGGTGGAGAATTTATAAAGAGATTTGGTGAAAAACAAGATGTTATAAATGCTGTAATGGCTCACCATAATGAAGTTGAATTTGAAACTGTTGAAGCTATACTTGTTCAAGCTGCTGATGCTGTATCTGCTTCAAGACCAGGTGCTAGAAGAGAGACTTTAACGGCTTATATTAAGAGATTAGAAAACCTTGAAGAAATAGCAAATTCATTTGAGGGTGTAGAATCTTCTTATGCTATTCAAGCAGGTAGAGAATTAAGAATAGTAATTAATCCAGATAAAGTTAGTGATGATGAAGCAACATTAATGTCAAGAGAAGTTGCTAAAAAGATAGAAGATACTATGCAGTATCCAGGACAAATAAAAGTTACTATTTTAAGAGAAACAAGAGCAGTGGAATATGCAAAATAAAAAATAATTTAAGATTTAAAAGAGGGGGTTATTATAGGTTAATTTATAATACCCCTTTTTTATTTCTTGTATAAATTTAGTAAAAAAGTTATAATACTTAATAGATAATTTAGAATAATTTATATGAAAGAGGCAGTACTTAATGTTGAACTCAATTAAAAAAATTCCCAAAAAATTTTCAATACCTTTATTTATATTTGCAGTAATAGTTTTCATTATTACTGCTGTTTTGCTTAACTTAGAAAAAATAATTGAAAAAGTAAGTAGTAGATTTATAAATGGTAGAGTTGTTATTGAAGATATTGATTTATCATTTTCAAAACCTGTTGTAAAAAACATAACTCTATATGATGATAAAAATAATGTACTATTTAATTCACCAGAAGTTACTGCTAATATTAGTTTTAAAAATCTAATGAAGGGAAGAATAGATGAATTAAAGGTAAATTCAGCTATTGTAAATGTAGTTAGAGATAAAGATGGAGTAATAAATTTTACTAAATTATCTAAAACAAAAAGCGAAGAAAAACCTAAAAATCCACTTAATAAAGTGGTGGTTTCTAATGTGAGAGTAAATTATGAAGACTATACTTTTCCTACTAAACTTGAGAGAAAAATAGAAAATATTAATGCTGTTGTAACTGCAAATAAAGAAAAGTTAGTTGAAACAGCAGATATCAATATAGAAGATGAAAATATACAATTAGAAACTCATTTTAAAGATGAAAGTAATGATAAACTTGCTTCTTTACAAGGAGAATTAAGAGTAGATAAATTTTTGCTTGATAAAGACTTATTGAAAAGTCTTGTAAATAATAAAAAAATACATTTTTCTGATGTAAATATAATTTCAGATTTATTTTTTAAGACTGATAAAACTGTAAAAAATACATATATAACTGGGAATTTAGATATAATTTCAGAATTTTTTAGATATGATGATATAGATAGTGATATAAAAGATATTAAATTGTCTAGTAAATTTAATGGTAGAGATGGGGAAGTAAACTTAGGATTAAATATATTTGGAAAGAATAAGGATTTTTCCTTAGCATACAAAGATGAAGAATTAAATTCAGTAATAACATTTGATAGAGTTGATGAAAGTATATTGAATAAGATTGTTCCTATAAGAGAAAAAAAATTAGATTTAAAAAATATAAATCTAGAAGATATAAAGACAATAGTTCACTATTCAGATAATAGAGGTTTAAGCATAAAAACAACTATGAAGCCTAATAATTCTGAATTTAAAGGGATAGAGCTAAATGATTTTAATTTGTATGTGAGTTCAAAGGCTGGTAAAAATAACCTTAGTGCTAGAATTTTAACTAAAATTAAAGGAATACCTGAAAACTTAGCATTGAGTGTGGAAAATCAAAAAGATAATACAGATGTTATCTTAGCCTTGAAATCGCCAATTAAAGATAATATAGTTCCAGATATCAATGTAAAAGCAAAAATTGAAAATAAGAAAGATATTTTAAAAGCCAATATTGACTCAAATATTGTTGATTTTAATGTGGACTATAACAAAGATAAAAAATTGACTAAAGTTTATGGAGATAAATTTACAATAAATTATGATGTAGATAAGAAAAAATTAACAAATGGAGAAGGAAGAATACCATTTGAG
>ERZ773073.749-NODE-749-length-16556-cov-10.216290_pt1 | contig 16556 bp, 15 predicted proteins | sample MGYA00580616_ERZ773073 | MGnify/ENA primary metagenome ERZ773073 (study PRJEB29015, sample SAMEA2737960) | human oral metagenome | biome: human oral; feature: human-associated habitat; material: dental | place: China | collected 2131 ...
TAAAAAATGATATTATTTTATAATATATAGCGTCTAAGTAGTAGACGCAAGTAGTAGGGTATAAATATTTAAGTAGGATAGTAGGAGGAAAAAATGAAAAAAATTTTATTATTACTGGGAGTTTTAACAGTAGTTATTTTGAATTGTAGTAAAGAAGGAAGTAACGTAGGCGAAAAAAAAGAGAAAAATGGAGTAAAGAAATATAGGATTGGTATTACTCAAATCATATCTCATCCAGCTTTAGATGTTGCAAAACAAGGATTTAAAGATGAATTAAAAGAAGAAGGAATAGATGTAGAGTATGATGAAGAAAATGCTAATGGAGAAATAACCACAGCAAATATGATAGCATCAAACTTTGTTAATTCAAAAAAAGATTTGATATATTCTATAGCGACTACATCAACTCAATCAGTATCTCAATCAACAGGAACTATACCAATAGTATTTTCTGCGATAACAGACCCGAAATCATCTGGTATAATGAAAGAAAATGTGACAGGTATAAGTGATAGAGTAGATATAAAAAAACAATTAGAGTTACTATTAAAAATAGATAATAAGATAAAAAAAATTGGTACAATGTACAATTCTTCAGAACCTAACTCAAAAATACAAATAGAAAATTTAAAAAAAGTAGCAAGTGAACTTGGATTAACTGTAATTGAGAAAAGTGTTTCTCAAATGAGTGAAATACCTCAAGTGGCAGATATAACTATAAGAGAAAGTGATGCTCTTTATTTACTAACAGATAATCTAGTCGCTTCGGTTATAAATTTAATAACTGGGAAAGCAGTGGCTTCAAAAAAAATAGTTTTTGGCTCAGAGTTAGCTCACGTAAAAGGAGGAGCTTTAATTACACAAGGGATAGATTATTATTCAATGGGTAGAGAAGCTGGTAAGATAGCAATAGATATTTTAAAAAATAATAAAAATGTTAATAATGAAAAATATTGAAATTTTTTCTTTTGAAGAAAATAATGAAGAATTAAATTTAGATTTTTTTTCTTTACCAGTTTCTAATGATAAAATAAAAGTTACTAAATTTACTGATTATAAAAAATTATATTCATTTAATGAAAAAAGTTTCCTTATCAATTTTAAAGAATTATTAGAAAATTTAGAAAAAGAATTAAAAAATTTAAAAAATATTTAAATAAAAAAAGGAGAAAATATCTTATGAAAAAAATTTGTATGTATTTAATGAATGGAATGGCAGATCATGAACATGGTTATTTATTAACAGCACTATCATCACAAATAAAACCTAAATATGAATTTTGCACAGCTGCTTTAACAAAAGAACCTATTGTTACAATGGGAGGATTAAAAATTATCCCAGATTATGTATTAAATGAAATAAATAAAGATGATATTATAGCCTTAATTTTCATAGGAGCAGATATACAACTATGGTTAAATAAAGAGCAAGAAACTATTTTAAATTTAGCTGTTGAATTATTAAAAAGAAATATTTTAGTTGCTGGAATATGTGGAGCAACATTAGGATTAGCTAGTAAAGGACTTTTAGATGAAAGAATTCATACAAGTAATATAGAATTTTTATTAACAAATTTTGTAAAAAGTTATAAAGGAATAAAAAACTATAAAAATGATGTTGTAGCTGTTTCTGATAAAAACTTAATTACTGCAAGTTCAGCTGGTTCCTTATTATGGGCTAAATACATTTTAGAAAATTTAGAAATTTTTTCAAAAACTGCAATAGAAAGCTGGTATAAATATTATAATTTAGGTATTTCTAAATATTATATTGAATTTATGGAGAAAATTTCAAAAGAAGAAGATTCTTAACAAAAATCAGACGTAAAATTTTACGTCGCATTTATGACTGATTTCTAATTGAGAAACTTTTTTATAATAGAGGTAAAAATGAAAACATTAAATAAAAAAACTTGGCAATATGAAAAACATGGTATCGATGGAGAAGTAGAGTTATTTGGAGTAAATATTTTTGATTATAAATGGCAAGACACTAAAGAAATTGCAAAAGAATGTGATTTTCCTATCTACAAAGTTATTATAGATGGAAAAGAACATGAGTTTGCAACAAAAGAAACAAGTAATAATGTTTGGTGCTTTTATCTACCTAAGGAGTAACTATGAAAAGAAAATTTATCAATGTTACAAAAGAATATATAGAAAACTTAGCTCCTACAGATTTTTGTGTTGAACTTATTCAACCTGCTTGGGAGACAGTAAATATTTATGGAAGTTATGAGGAATATGAAGAGTCATTAAAACCTTATACAACTGAACAAAGATACTTGCTTGCAATGCATTGGCTTGGAGCAGAAGTTGATAATGGAGGTTTTCAACAATTTTTAGGTAACTCTACAGGTATCGTTTGGGAAGATGCATATAAAGGATATCAAGCTATTGGCTCAGAAAAATTAGCTTATTTGATTGAAGAACTAATAAAAGTTTATGGCAGAAATATCCCTTTTGATAGAGAAGAAAGAGGAAATATATTAGAAAGTTTTAGTCAAGAAAAATTAGAAGAAATAGATGCAATTACAGATCTATATTATGAAATTGAAGAGCCTGAATGGAGAAAAGTTACTCTTTGGGTAAAAGCTAACAGTGAAAAATTTTTTATTCAAGCTGAAATAAATGATTATAGTAGATAAACATATACTTTAGACTAGGGAAGATATCATGAAGAATAAAATTGAAGAAAGTTACAATAAATGCCTTAATCTTTTCAAAGAGGGTAAAAGAGATACTGAAGAATATAGAAAAGAGCTTGAAAATGTAATAGAGTTAGCTAAAGATAATAATGAATTTAAACTTTGTTATTTCAATGCTAAATTTAGATTAGCTCAATTCTATAATGAAAAACATAAGTATGATTTGTCTAAAAAACATTTTTTAGAATTAATTAATGATAAAAATATGGAAGAGTTTAAGTTAGATGCAATAATGCATCATGCATATAATCTAAGAATTCTAAAAAAATATGATGAAGCTACTTTTTGGTATGAGAAATTATCTGAACTTTCAACTTCAAAATATTATGATGAAGTTGTTTTAGAAGGTTTAGCTAAATGTGCTACTATGGTTAATGATTTAGAAAAAGAAAGAGAAAACTATCGTATCTTACTTTCGAGTTGTTTAAATAAAGAAGATTTTAAAGGCTTAGCTGAAAAAATTCTTAATTTAAAAAGTCAGTTATTGAGTACAGTAGACCAAAAACAAAAAGAAAAAATAAATACTGAAATTATTTACTTAAATAATGATCTAGATACTGCATACTACAAACTAATAGATCTAAAAATGAAAATAGCAAAAAGTTATTTTAATGAAAAAAAATATGAAGATTGCAGAAAAGAAGTACAAACTATATTTGAATTCTTGGAGTACAGTATAAGCGACATGCAAGACTATGCTATTACAAATGCTAATATGCTTTTAGGAAAAACTTATTTTGAAGAAGCTAACTTTGAAAAAGCAAGAGAATATTTTGAACCTATCGCTAATACTCCTAAAGAAGATAAATATTATAAATATATGATTAGTGATATACATACTGCTAGAAATTTTTTAGCAAAGATGAAATAAAAAAATAAACCCTTATTATTGCTTTTTATCATAAATATGCTATACTAAAAATAAAAAGTGTATCATTTGATAGATAAGGGGAAATTATGAGTAAATCTATAGAAGAAAAATTAAGAATACTAAGTGATGCTGCTAAATATGATGTTTCATGTTCATCAAGTGGAAGCAGTAGAAAAAATACAAATAATGGCTTAGGTAATGCTGCTATAAATGGTATATGTCATTCATGGTCAGCAGATGGAAGATGCATTTCTTTACTAAAAATACTTATGACAAATTATTGTATTTATGATTGTAAATATTGTATTAACCGCAAGGATAATGATATCGAAAGAGCAATACTAAGCCCTGACGAAATTGTAAAATTAACTATAAATTTCTATAGAAGAAATTATATTGAAGGACTTTTTCTAAGTTCAGGGATAATAAGAAGTGCAGACTATACAATGGAGTTAATGATTGCTGTAGCTAAAAAACTTAGACTGGAAGAAAAATTTAATGGCTATATCCATATGAAAGTAATTCCAGGAGCTAGTAGACAGCTTATTAATGAAATTGGACTGTATGTAGATAGAGTTTCAGTAAATATTGAATTTGCAGAAAATACTGCTCTTAAACTTCTTGCACCTGATAAGAAAGCTACTGATATTTCTACATCAATGGGACTTATTCGTAAAAATATGATTGAAAATATGGAAGATAAAAAAATTTTTAAAAGTACTCCATCTTTTATTCCTGCAGGTCAGACGACACAAATGATAATAGGTGCTAGTGGAGAAAGTGATTATGCAATACTTGCTAGAAGTGAAAATCTCTATAAAAATTTTGATTTAAAAAGAGTTTATTATTCTGGTTATGTACCTGTAAATAAATCAGGAATTCTTGTAAGCACTGAACAAGCTGTACCTATGATAAGAGAGCATAGACTTTATCAAGCTGACTGGTTATTAAGATTTTATGACTTCAAAGCTGATGAAATTCTTGATGAAAAAGATCCTTTTGTTGATCCTCTTCTTGATCCAAAAACAAATTGGGCGATAAAAAATTCTCATTTTTTTCCCATAGAAATAAATAAAGCTTCATACAAAGACTTACTAAGAGTTCCAGGAATAGGTGTAACATCAGCAAAACGTATAGTTATGACTAGAAAATACAGTACAATAAGATATGAACATTTAAAAAAATTAGGAATAGTAATAAAAAGAGCTAAATATTTTATTGTTGTAAATGGAGAATTTTTAGGATTTAAAAAGGAAAATCCTGAACTATTAAGAAATGCTCTTATGGAAAAAGAAAAAATGGTAACAGAGCAGTTAAGACTTTTTAATGGCTTATAGCCTTGCTTTTAACCTAAATATATAAGGAGAAATATATTGGCGAATTATTATTATGATGGAAGTTTTGATGGGCTACTAACAGTCATCTATATGGCATATGAAGATAGAGAAAATAAAATGCTTAGAGTTAATGCTAATACTGAACAGCTTATTTTATCCCTAGATGGTATCCATATTGTAACTGACTTTTCTAAAGCTAGACGTGTTGAAAAAGCTATATGTGAGAAGTTATCTTATAACTTTCTAAATAATATACGTACTTGCTTTCTATCATATGATAAAAATAAGGATACTGTAATAATTCATACAGTCTATAAAGCACTGAAGCAAGGAGGAGAAATTTTAAATTCTTTAGATGAACACGCTTTTTATGTTAACAAACTTGTGAAGCAGGTATTGAATGAAAGACACAAATACCTTGGATTAGTAAGATTTAAAGAAATGAAAGATGGTACAATGTTTTCAACAATTGAGCCTAAAAATAATGTTCTTCCTATCCTAATTTCTCATTTTAAAAATAGAATGAAGAGAGAAAGATTTGCAATATATGATAAAGGAAGAAAAATAATAGTTTACTATGATGGAGAAAAAGCTGAAATCTTTTTTGTAGAATCTCTTGAAATTGAGTGGAGTGATGAAGAAATAGAATACTCAAAACTTTGGAAAACTTTTCATAAAACTATCTCAATAAAAGAAAGAGAAAATAAAAAACTTCAACAAAGTAATCTTCCAAAATATTATTGGAAATATCTTGTTGAAGATATGTAGAAAGGAAAAAATATGAAATTAGCATTCTGGACTGTAACTAAAGGTGCAGGAAATATTGCAAGAGAATATAAAGAAAAATTACAAGAACACTTAAAAGAAGATAGTATTGATGTTTTTACTTTAAAAAAATATGATGTAGAAAATACTATTCAAATAGAAGATTTTACAGCTAATATAAATGAAAAATTTTCTCAATATGATGGACATATTTTCATTATGGCAAGTGGAATTGTAATTAGAAAAATAGCAAGTCTAATAGGAACTAAAGATAAAGACCCTGCTGTACTTTTAATAGATGAAGGAAAACACTTTGTGATTTCTCTTTTATCAGGACATTTAGGGGGAGCAAATGAATTGACTCATTCACTTGCTGATATTTTAAAACTTGTTCCTGTTATTACAACAAGTTCTGATGTTACAGGAAAAATAGCAGTAGACACTATATCTCAAAAATTAAATGCAGAACTTGAAGATTTAAAATCGGCTAAAGATGTAACATCTCTTATAGTTAATGGACAAAAAGTTAATATACTTTTACCTAAAAATGTAAAAGTAACTGATAATATTTCAGCAGATGGTTTTATTCTAGTATCAAACAAGAAAAATATTGAATATACTAGAATTTACCCTAAAAATTTAATTTTAGGTATTGGTTGCAAAAAAGACACAAAGGCTGAAGATATTTTAAGAGCTATTGAAGATTGTTTAGACAAAAATAATTTAGATATAAAATCAGTTAAAAAAGTGGCAACTGTAGATGTGAAAGAAAATGAACAAGGCTTGATAGATGCAGTGAAGTTTTTAAATTTAGATTTAGAAATAATTTCAAGAGATGAAATCAAAAAAGTTCAAGACCAATTTGAAGGTTCAGACTTTGTTGAAAAGAATATTGGAGTTAGAGCTGTATCAGAGCCTGTTGCACTTTTATCATCAACAGGAAATGGAAAATTTTTAGTAATGAAAGAAAAATACAATGGTATAACAATTTCAATTTATGAGGAGGAAATAGATAAATATGAGTAATGGAAAAATTTATGTAGTAGGAATAGGACCTGGAAATATGGAAGATATAAGCATAAGAGCATATAACATTTTAAAAAATATAAATGTTATAGCTGGATATACAACTTATGTTGACTTAGTTAAAGATGAATTTCCAGATAAAGAATTTTTAGTTTCAGGAATGAAAAGAGAAATTGAAAGATGTAGAGAAGTTTTAGAAGTTGCTAAAACAGGTAAAAATGTAGCTTTAATCAGTAGTGGAGATGCTGGAATTTATGGTATGGCAGGTATAATGTTAGAGGTTGCTATGGGAAGTGGAGTAGAAGTGGAAGTTGTACCAGGAATTACTTCAACAATAGCAGGAGCAGCATTAGTTGGAGCTCCTCTTATGCATGACCAAGCTATAATAAGTTTAAGTGACTTATTGACTGATTGGGAAGTTATTAAGAAAAGAATTGATTGTGCAAGTCAAGGAGATTTTGCAATTTCAATTTATAATCCTAAAAGTAAAGGAAGAACAGAACAAATTGTTGAAGCAAGAGAAATTATGTTAAAACATAAGTTACCTACTACTCCTGTTGCCTTATTAAGACATATAGGAAGAAAAGAAGAAAATTATACTTTAACAACATTGGAAGACTTTTTAAATTTTGATATAGATATGTTCACAATAGTATTGGTTGGAAACTCTAATACTTATGTACAAGATGGAAAAATGATAACACCTAGAGGATATGAAAAAAAATCTAATTGGGGAAAATAATTTGTAGATGATTAACAGTAAGTTCATTGGCTATTAATAGGCTATAAGTTCATTATTAAAACTTTTTGCTTATTAATAGTCCTTGCAACTTGTTAATTTTTTTTGTATAATAAATTTGTATTGCGATATAATAGAAAGAAGGAAATAATGATTTGGGTTATTGGTGGTACTAAGGATTCAAGAGACTTTTTGGAAAAATTTGTAAAATATGAAAATGATATTATAGTTTCAACTGCAACAGAATACGGAGCAAAATTAATAGAAAATTTACCTGTAAAAACTTCATCTGAAAAAATGGATAAGGAAGCTATGCTAAAATTTGTAGAAAATAATAACATTACTAAAGTTATAGATACAAGTCACCCTTATGCTTTTGAAGTTTCTAAAAATGCTATGGAAGTTGCTGAAGAAAAAAATATTCAATATTTTAGATTTGAGAGAGAGAAAGTTGATATCCTACCTAAAAAGTATAAAAATTTTGAAGAGATTAAAGATTTAATTGAATATGTTGAAAATTTAGAGGGAAATATTTTAGTTACTTTAGGAAGTAATAATGTTCCTTTATTTAAAGATTTAAAAAATTTATCTAATATATATTTTAGAATTTTATCGAGATGGGATATGGTTAAAAGATGTGAAGATAATAACATACTCCCTAAAAATATTATTGCTATGCAAGGACCTTTTACTGAAAATATGAACATAGCAATGATGGAGCAATTCAACATTAAGTATCTTATTACTAAAAAAGCAGGAGATACAGGGGGAGAAAGAGAAAAAGTAAGTGCTTGTGACAAACTAGATGTTGAAATTATCTATCTTGATAAAAAAGAAATGTCTTATAAAAATTGTTATACTGATATAGATGTATTAATAAAAAATTTAATAAAATAAAGATAAATAAAATAAAAGCTGTTACATAATTTTAGTGACAGCTATATTTTTAAAGGGGGAGAAGTCATGGATAAGAGGGGAAATATCATTGCACTTTATCAATACATAGCTGAGGTAGTCAAAAGTATAAAGACAGAAAAAAAAGATATTCATAATGAAGAATGGTGTTATTTTTTAGAAGAGCTTCCTAAACATTCAGGAATCACACTCAACTATTTAGACAACAAAAACACTCCATCTGATCAAAAAATTTTGCAAGTTGAAAAAATACCTTTTTTAGAGCCTTTAGCTATAGATAAGGAGCTTTTAGATTGGCTAAGTGGTGATTGGGGAGACTATAAATCACCTATAAAATTATTATCAGAAAAAATTATCAAAGAAAATGATGCTTCGAAAGTTGTTGATATTTCAAAAAAAGAAAAAGAAATGTTAGAGAAACTTTTAAAAGATAGAAAATTATGGATAGAGGAACAGAAGAAAATAGAAGTTGTTAGAAATCTTTTTGATACACTATACAATAAATATTTAGTATTAGATAGAGATTCTGATACTCTTGAATTAGTAGTTGCAAATGGACTTGTTAAAGTTCCTAATGAAGATATATGCTATCCTATTCTATTAAAAAAAGTTAATTTTACTGTTGATACAGAAAAAAATATAATCTCTATTACTGATGCTTCTGATAATGATTTTATAACACAAGAGCTATACTTAAATTTCCTAGCAGAAGTTGAAAATATAAATCTAGACAAAGTTTTTTACTTAGAAGATAAAATTGTAGAAAATAATATTCACCCTATTTCTAAAAATGATACTATCAAAGACTTTTTTAGAGAATTTATACATAACTTAAATCCAAGAGCACAATTCATAGAAGACTTAGATAAAAAGAACAAAGAAAGCGTAATAACTATTGAATGGAAACCTATACTTTTTATTAGAAAAAAAGATGATGGAAAAGTAGAAGCTATCAATAATATAATTAAAGACATTGAAAATGGTGGAGAAATCCCTGAATATTTAAGTGAATTAGTTGGAGTTATAGGAAGTGATAAAAGAGCTATCGAGCCAATTCCTGATATCCTTTTCACAAAGGAAACTAATAATGAACAAATAGAGATTATTAAAAGCTTGTATTCACATAGAGCTGTAGTAGTTCAAGGACCTCCAGGGACTGGAAAAACTCATACTATTGCTAATCTATTAGGACATTTTCTTGCTGAAGGAAAAAATGTTTTAATAACTAGCCAAACTAAAAAGGCCTTAGATGTTTTAAAGGAAAAAATTCCTACAGATATACAAGATTTATGTATTTCAATGCTAGATGATGATAGTAGTGATTTAGGAAATTCTGTAGAAAGTATTTCAGAAAAGTTAGGATATTTAAATTTAGAAACTCTAAAAAATGAGTATGAAGAAATTGAAAATCAAAGAAATGAACTTAAAGAAGATATAAAAAATATTAAAAGAAAAATATTTAATATAAAATATCAAGAAAGCCATCCTATAATCTATAACAATGAAAGTATTACTTTAAGAGAAGCTGGGGAATTTTTAAGAAAAAATCAAAGAGAATTGGATAGAATTCCTGGCATAGTAAGTAGTGGAGTTACTTGTCCTATAAATAATGAAAATCTGGCTTTCTTAAAATCAGGATATAAAAAAAGTGTAAGTAAAGAAGAAGAAAAGGAAATAGAACTAGGTTTAAATAAGCTTTCTGATTTTTGGACTTTAGAAGAATTTAAAGAAATGCTTGAAAACAAGAAAGAAATTATGTCTAGATTAGATCTTATTTTAAAGAATAAAAAATATCATATAAATGATAATTTATTCTATGTAGATGATAAAATGCTAATAGATTTAGACAAATTTAAGAATTACTCAGGTATAGATAAAATAATTCCTGAAGATCTAAAATCAATTGAAGATTGGAAAAAAGATGTCTGTATTGCTGGTACTGAAAATTCTGGTGATAGAAAAATCTGGTTAGAATTTATTAAAGATATTAGAAGATTATATGACCTTACTAATATGACAAAAGATCAACTATTTAAAAAAGAAGTAGTGTATAAAGATATAGATGTTAGTACAGCTAAGAAACTAATTATTGGATTAAAAAAAGGAATTGAAAGACCTGGATTTTTCTTTAAGCATAGACTAAGAAAAGCTAGAAAACAAATTTCAGATAAAGTTACTATAAATAATAGGATCTTAGAAACTCTATATGACTGTAATGTAGCTTTAGAATATACTACTTTAATTGAATTAAAAGAAAATACTAAGAATACTTGGAATATTTTAATGACTGGAAATTCTCTCCTAGATAATTCAAACAATAAAAATCTTTATAAACAACTATATTCTTATGCCGATCAAATGGAATATTTATTAAACTGGTATGATAGAGAGAAGAAAACATTTTTACACAAAATTGAAAATGCCGGTTTTGAAAAATTAAATATTAATAAGACAGAGGGTAGTCCTATCTATGTTGATGAAGTTAACCAAATATTTGATTTCATCCCTTCACTTGAAAAATTAATAGCCATTGGAAAAATAGCTTTGGAATATAGAGAGGTTGATACAAAACGTAGTGAATATTTAGTAAAAATTGAAAATATCATAAAAGAAAATTCTCCTTTGGGTAGAGAAATTAAAAATGCTATTTTAAATGAAAATACAGATAAATACTCTGAAACACTTGAAAAATTAAGAGTCTTATCAGAAAAAGAAAATTTATATAAAAAGTACAAAGATTTACTACATAATGTAAAGGCTGTTGCTAATTCATGGGGAGAGGAACTAGAAAATGGTCTATTTAATGAAAAAATTGAAAATATATACAATGTTTGGAGATATAAGCAAATTTCTCAAAAATTAAAGGAATTAGCTGAAAAACCTTATTTTAACCTACAGGCTGATATTTTAGAAAAATCTGAAGAATTAAAAAAATTGACAACAGACTTGGTTACAAAAAAAACTTGGTACAATATTATAAAATTTATTGAAGAAAAAGATAACTTAGCAATGAGTCAAGCTCTAAAAGGTTGGAAACAAACTGTTCAAAAAATTGGAAAAGGAACAGGAAAAAATACTAATATACATAAAAAAAATGCAAAAGAAAAAATGTTACTTTGTCAAAAAGTAGTTCCTGCGTGGATTATGCCTTTAAATAAAGTGTTTGATACTTTAAATCCTGTTGAGAATAAATTTGATATAGTTATAATTGATGAAGCAAGTCAATCAGATATAAGTTCATTAATCTTATTGTACATGGCTAAAAAAATTATAGTTGTTGGAGATGATAAACAAGTTAGCCCATCAGATGTTGGTGTTAATATCGATAAAATTAATATGTTTAGAAGAAAATATATCAAAGGTAAAGTAGCAAATGATGATTTATATGGTATAAGAGCTTCTCTATATTCTATTGTATCAACTACATTCCAACCTATAAGTCTAAGAGAACATTTTAGATCAGTTCCTGAAATTATTGGTTATAGCAATAAGACTTCTTATGACAATCAAATATTACCTTTAAGAGATTCTAATTCATCTATCTTAAAACCTGCTATTATTGACTATAAAGTAAATGGAAAAAGAGATGAAAAAAGTAAAATCAATAGAGTTGAAGCTGAAACTATTGTTAGCTTAATAGAAGCTTGCTTGGCTATGAAAGAATATAAAAATAGTACTTTTGGAGTTATATCATTACTAGGAGATGAACAAGCAGAATTAATTCAAGATTTAATAGTTAAGAGAATTCCTGCAACAGAAATAGAAAACCATAAAATTCTATGTGGAAATTCTGCTAGTTTCCAAGGTGATGAAAGAGATATAATGTTCATTAGTTTAGTTGATAGTTCTGAAGAAAATAAATCTCTTAGATTAGTAGGAGAAGGAGTAGAAGGAGCGATTAGAAAGAGATATAATGTCGCAATTAGTCGTGCAAAAGACCAATTATGGATAGTTCATTCAATAGACAAAAATAGCCTAAAAGAAGGGGATTTAAGAAAAGAGCTATTTGAATATATAGACTCTTTAAAAGAAAATACATTTGATAAAACTGCTATTGAAAATATTACTGCTTCTGATTTTGAAAATGAAGTTGCAAGACATCTATCGGAAAAGAATTATACTATCAAACAAAAATGGAGAGTAGGATCTTACGATATAGATATGGTTGCTATTTATGACGATAAGAAAATTGCTATTGAATGTGATGGAAAAACTTTAAATCATACAGAAGAAGAAGTTATAGCTAATTTGGAAGAACAAGAAATTTTAGAACGTTGTGGTTGGGAATTTATAAGAGTTAGAGCAAGCGAATATTTTAGAAATCCTGAAAAAGCTATAAAAGATCTTATTATTCAATTAGATGATAAAGGAATATATCCTAATCATAAAGAAATTTATACTGATAAAAATGAACTATTGAATAATATAAAATCTGAAGCATTAGAACTAATGGAGAAATATGAAGAAGAATAATGAAGAAAAAAGAGAAAATATTATTATAAAAACAAGCATTATAGGAATTTTAGTAAATATTTTACTAGTGATTTTTAAAGCAATTGTAGGCTTATTATCAAATTCGATAGCTATTATATTAGATGCTGTAAATAATTTAAGTGATGCCTTATCTTCTATTGTTACAATTATTGCAACTAAAATAGCTGATTCTGAACCAGATAAGAAACATCCACTTGGCCATGGTAGAGTTGAGTACTTAAGTGCCATGATAGTTGCTGGTATTATCTTCTATGCTGGTATAACCTCATTGATAGAGTCTATTAAGAAAATTATTACTCCAGAAAAAGTAGAATATTCAAAAATTACTCTTCTTGTATTATTAGTCTCAATTATATTAAAACTAGTATTAGGAAAATATGTAAAAACTAAGGGGGAGAATTTTAATTCTCCCTCTCTTGTAGCTTCTGGTTCAGATGCTATGAGTGATGCCATACTTTCTCTTTCGGTATTATTATCCGCTATACTGTTTATTTTTACAAAGATTAATATAGAAGCCTATGTTGGAGTGCTTATTTCAATTTTTATTATAAAAGCTGGGCTTGAAATATTTATGGATGCTGTAAATGAGATACTAGGAAAAAGAGTTGATAAAGATATTAAAAGTAAAATAAAAAAAACTATTTGTGAGATTGAAAATGTTCATGGTGCCTATGATTTAGTTTTACATGACTATGGTCCTGACAAATACATTGGCTCAGTTCATATAGAGATACCTGACTCTATGACTGCTGAACAGATCGATCCTCTTGAAAGACATATAACTGATGTAGTTTTAGCAAAACATAATGTCTACCTATCTGGAATAACAATCTATTCTATGAATACAAGAAATGAAGAATTTAAAAAGATTCATTCTGATATTATGAAAACTGTTATGTCTAATGAAGGGGTTTTAGAATTTCATGGTTTTTATATAGAAGAAAAGAATAAGTCTATTAGATTTGATATCATAATTGATTATTCTGTAAAAAATAGAGAAGAAATATATAATAAAATTCTAAATGATGTTAAAAGTAAATATCCAGACTACACTATAAATATCAAAGTTGATATAGATATTTAATTTATGTGAAACATTCTAATTATTGAAAAACTAATTTATAAAAAATAGAAAGAAAAATATATGTTTAAAAATAGAACTAGAAGTTTTATATTTAAAAATAATCTTTTATTTTGAAAAGTCATTATTGACTATTTTATTTTTTTATAGTATCATGAATAAAGACAAATGTTTAAATATTTTATTAATATGTTAAGGGGGCTTGTTATGTTTGAATATCAATTAAATATGGCGGAAACTGTCGGTTTTGCAATTATACTTTTATTGTTAGGAAGATGGATAAAAAAGAAAGTAAATTTCTTTGAAAGATTCTTTATTCCTGCACCAGTTATAGGTGGTACATTATTTTCTATAATCCTTTTAATAGGACACCAAACAGAAAGTTTTACTTTTACTTTCAATAATGATATCAAAAACTTATTAATGATTGCATTCTTTACAACAGTTGGATTCTCTGCAAGTTTAAAAATTCTTGCAAAAGGTGGAGTAGGAGTTGCTCTATTCTTATTAGCAGCTACAATATTAGTTATCCTTCAAGATATAGTTGGACCTGTTTTAGCTAAAGCTTTAGGAATAGATCCATTACTAGGATTAGCAGCTGGTTCTATACCTTTAACAGGTGGACATGGAACATCAGGAGCATTTGGACCTTATCTTGAAGAATTAGGTGCTTCAGGAGCAACAGTTGTTGCAGTTGCATCAGCAACTTATGGATTAATTTCAGGATGTTTAATAGGTGGACCAATAGCTAGAAGACTTATGATAAAAAATAATTTAAAACCAACAGAAGGTAAAGCAGGTTTTGATAGTTCTTTATTAAATAATGAATCTGAAATGACAGAAGAAAGCTTATTTTCAGCATGTATATGTTGGAATAGCAATGGGAATTGGAGCTACAATTAATATAATCCTAGAAAAATATAGAATTAAATTCCCAGCATATTTAATGGGAATGGTTGTTGCAGCTATAATGAGAAATATAATAGATGCAAGTCAAAAACCTCTACCATTTAATGAAATAGGTGTAATTGGAAATATTTCACTATCTCTATTCTTATCAATGGTATTGATGTCTATGAAATTATGGGAACTTGTAGAATTAGCAGGACCATTATCAATAATATTAATAGTTCAAACAGTAGTAATGGCACTATTTGCTTACTTTGTTACATTTAATATTATGGGTAGAGATTATGATGCAGCAGTTATTGCAACTAGACACTGTGGATTTGGGTTAGGAGCTACTCCAAATGCAATAGCTAATATGGAAACATTTACAGCTACTAATGGAGCATCTGTAAAAGCTTTCTTTATAATTCCAATAGTTGGATCTCTATTTATAGACTTTGTAAATGCTATGGTAATAAAAGGATTTGTAAGTTGGATAGTTGCTAATTTTATGTAAGAATATAAAGACTATAAAATAAATATAATAATGAATAAGGGACAGTTAAATTTCTGTCCCTTATATTTTAAATAATTTGTTCTAAGATAAATATATCTTTAATTTTTTCATCTTGTGCAAATAGTAATACCTTAGACATTATTTCAGCAGTTTTAGGATCTTCATCTGTAAATGGTAAGAAAATTCTTCCTCTATGTTGAGAATGAACAGGTAAGACTTCTATAGTTGCACCAGCTTTCTGATGAATTACTCCACTTCCTAAATGAATTGAGTATTCTGCTCTTGTTCCTTTAATTAGAGCATGACTTTCAGTAAATGTAACATTTTTCAATTTGAATAATTTAGCATTGAATTCAATAATTGCTTTACGCATTTCAATAGTTGATTGACTTGCTTCAGGATCTACATCTCCTACATGTGTGACACTTACAACTAAATCAATATCTCTCATTACTTCTGAGAAAATTAAATCAGGAACATCTTCTATTGTCATTAGTTCAAAAGTTTTTCTATCATAAAAAACTATATCTTCAATAGTTGGTGCTTCAACCTCAGCAGGTGAATACCAATCTGTCATAGCATACATCTTAGCTATAATGTTTTCTTTATAGTAAACTTTTTGTAGCCCATCATAATCATCAACTACCCATCTTCTAGTTTTAAGTAGTGCAACTGTTTTAGTAGGTTGAATTTGATGACCTGCATATCTTCTTGATTTATCCATTTTAAGCTCATCTTTAGTTTTAATATATAGTTCACGGAAAACTTGTTTAAATACTTGCTTTACTTCTCTTCCTAAAATATCTTGTTGATATAAAGGCCATTGTTTACTATTGAGTAAATCAAATGGATGAGCTATTGTTAATAAAACATCTTTATCAAGATTTTCAATTAAAGTTACCTTTTTAGATTTTTTATCAAAGCCCATAAGTTTATTATCTTCATAATATCCTAAGATATTATGAACTTTAAATACCAAATCTTTAATTAATGGAGCAACAACAGGATTAGCTGATAGAGTTTTAATTTCATAGGCATAGAATTCAACTCCATCTTCCATTGATTGCTCTAACATTTTTCTTGAACGGCTATATTGTTCTTTTAAGTTTTTATGAACTTCTTTAATTTCTTCAATATATTTTTCAGTCTTTATTTTAGTGGGTAAAGATTTTAAAGCTTTTCCATCTTTTTCATATTTTATTGAGCTTTGACCTA
>ERZ773073.751-NODE-751-length-16553-cov-15.093223_pt1 | contig 16553 bp, 14 predicted proteins | sample MGYA00580616_ERZ773073 | MGnify/ENA primary metagenome ERZ773073 (study PRJEB29015, sample SAMEA2737960) | human oral metagenome | biome: human oral; feature: human-associated habitat; material: dental | place: China | collected 2131 ...
GCCTGCGCGTGCTCGCGGCGGCCTGGGCGGCGCAGCACCCCGTCCCCCACGAGCGCATCCGCCTCGATGTGGTCTCGGTGCTCCTGCGCCGGGGCCTGCCCGCCGAGCTGCGCCATCACCGCGGGGTGGGCGTGTCATGAGCCTGGCGCGCACCCTGGCCGTGACCCTCACCGGCCTGGAGGGCCATCTCGTGGACGTCGAGGCCCACTCGAGCCAGGGCCTGCCCGGCTTCACCCTCGTGGGGCTCCCCGACGCCGCCGTGCGCGAGTCGCGCGAGCGCGTACGCGCGGCACTGACCATCTGCGGCGTCACATGGGGCGAGCAGCGGCTGACGGTCAACCTGTCTCCGGCCGATCTGCGCAAGACCGGCACCGGGTTCGACCTGGCCCTGGCCCTGGCCGTTCTCGGCGCCCGCGCGCTGCTGCCCGGTGGCGCCCTGGCGGTGCTGGACCGCACCGTCTACATCGGCGAGCTCGGGCTGGACGGCTCCGTGCACTCGGTGCGCGGCGTCCTGCCCAGCGTCCAGGCCGCGGTGGCCGCCGGTGTGGAGGAGATCGTCGTCGCCCAGGAGGCCGCGGCCGAGGCCGAGCTCGTCCCCGGCGCCTGCGTCACCGCCGTCAGGCACATCGGCCAGCTCGTCGAGCGCTACGGAGGACGCCTGAGCGCTGCCGTGGTCGCCGCACTGGAGCAGATCGCCGAGGCCGCCACAGACGATGCCCCCATGACCCCGCCGTGGGATGCCGAGCTGCCGGACCTGGCCGACGTCGTCGGGCAGGATGAGGCCCGCCAGGCCCTTGAGGTTGCCGCCGCCGGGGGCCATCACCTTCTCATGGTGGGGCCTCCGGGGACGGGAAAGACCATGCTCGCTGAAAGGCTCCCCTCGATCCTGCCGCCCCTGGAGCAGGCCGATGCTGTGACGGTCACCTCCCTGCACTCCGTGGCCGGCATCTTCGACCCCGCCCGCGGACTCATCACCCGGCCTCCGTTGCGCGCGCCGCACCACACGGCGACCCGGGCCGCCGTCGTCGGGGGAGGCTCCGGCCTGCCCCGCCCCGGGGATGTCTCCCTGGCTCACCGCGGGGTGCTCTTCCTCGATGAGGCCCCCGAGTTCAGCGCCGGCGTCCTGGACTGCCTGCGCCAGCCGCTGGAGTCGGGGGTGGTCACCATCGACCGGGTGGGTGGGCGTGCCAGCTACCCGGCTGCCTTCCAGCTCGTCCTGGCTGCCAACCCCTGCCCCTGTGGCAAGGCCGGCGGCCGTGGCCTGGAGTGCACCTGCACCTCCTTGCAGCGGCGGCGCTACTTCTCACGCCTGTCCGGTCCACTGCTGGACCGAGTCGACATCCAGGTCGAGGTCAGTGCCGTCAGCGCCGCCGACCTCGCTTCCACCGGCCATGGAGAGTCCAGCGTCGAGGTGGCGCGGCGCGTCCTGCGTGCTCGCCGGGCCGCGGAGCGCAGGCTGGCCGGCACCCCGTGGCGCCTCAACGCCGAGGTCCCCGGCTCCTACCTCAGAGGCCCCGACGGAGGACTCAGCGCTCCGCTCAGCCGCCGGCTCATGACCGCCCTCGAACGCGGCGACCTCTCCCTGCGCGGGGTGGACCGGGTCCTCAGACTGGCCTGGACCCTCGCCGACCTCGAGGGGGTCGAGACCCTCGCCCTTGCCCACATCGGGACCGCCCTGGCCCTGAGAACCTCAGGAGTGCGGCCATGAAGCCCATGACGCCCATGACACTGCCCTACGACATCGACGATCCGGCGTTGGCACGCGCGACCTGGTCCCGCCTGGCTGAGCCCGACAACGCCACCGCAGCCATGGTGGTGGGCCGGCTCGGGCCGAGTCCCGCCCTGAGGTGGCTTTTGGAGGAGGCCATCGACCCCTCCGGACAGGTGCGCGACTCCCCGCGGCCACCGGTGCCGCAGCCGCCCCCGGGGATGTCCGGCTCCGCCGATATCAGCGCCTGCTGGGCCCAGGTCGCCGCCCGGTGGGCGCCGCGCCTGGAGGGACTCGATATCCGCCGTGAGCTCGATGTGCTTGACCGCCTGGGTGGCAGCCTCATCCTCCCGGGGGAGCCCTGGTGGCCGCCGGGACTCGACCAGCTTGAGCACCCGCCTTTCTGTCTGTGGGTGCGCGGCGACCCCTCGCTGCTGGTCAACGCCGGGGACCTGAAGGACAAGGGCCTTGAGGGAGGCGAGCCCGGGGCCGTCGGAGACGACGAGGCTCCACGTGTCGCGGGTGCTGGTCATCCTGTACGTGAGCAGCGGATGCCGGTGGGACCGGCCAGCGGACTGTGCCTGGCACTGGTGGGGGCCCGGGCCTCCACCCGCTACGGGGAGGCGGTCGCCACCTCCCTGGCCGCGGGGGTGACGGCCAAAGGTGGCCTCATCGTCTCCGGGGGAGCCTTCGGCATCGATGCCTGCGCCCACCGCGGGGCACTGCGGGAGGGACCAACCGTATCGATCTCAGCCGGGGGAGTGGACCGCCTCTACCCGGCGGGAAACGCCGGGGTGCTGGAGGCAGTCATCGCTTCCGGGGCACTGGTGGCGGAGGTTCCACCGGGCTGTCAGCCGGGCCGCCATCGGTTCGTCTCACGCAACCGCGTCATCGCGGCGATCTCCCAGGCCACGATCGTGGTGGAGGCGGCCTGGCGATCGGGCGCCCTGTCCACCGCCCACCGCGCCCTCGAGCTGGGCAGGCAGGTGGGCGCCGTTCCCGGCCCCGTGACCTCCATGTCCTCAGTCGGATGCCACCGGCTTCTGCGCAAGGGAGCGGTCTGCATCACCGACACCGACGACGCCCTGGAGCTGCTGACGCCCCTGGGCACCGTCGACGCGGACGCCGCCAAGGAGCAGGACCCCGAGCTGGCCGGTAGTGGGCTCCTCGACGGCCTGGACCCGGCCGCCTCCCTCGTCCTGGACGCCATGCCGGCCCGGGCCGCGGCGAGTACCGAGTCCATCGTCCGCTCCGCCGGGCTGTCCCCGAAGGAGACCACCTCGGCACTGGGGATCCTGGAGCTCTCAGGGAAGGTGGAACGCACCGCCTCCGGCTGGAGGCGACGCACCCGGAAGGGCACAGGTGGTCGGGACTGAAGAGCGCCCTGCCACGACGGCGGGACCATGATGGACAGGTCCTGCCCCACCCTTGTGAGGCATGCGAGCGACATGCTCCGGTGCGCCTGAGCCAGGGCTCGGCGGGTGAACTCGTCATGATCGCTCCTTCTTCCATTCACAGCACCGACCACACTCCGATCGCGCTCAGGCAGACCATGACGGCGGCGCCTACCACGGTGACGGCCACGGCTCGCCCCGACGGGCGGCTGCGCCGCCGCTGCAGGCCCGCCTCGGCCTCCTGCGAGCCCGGGTCGTCTCTCGCGACCTCGGCCTCATCGCCCTGGGTCGGGAGAGCGGAACCGGGCCGGGGACGGTCGCACAGCGAGGCGGAGCCGGTGGGCTGGGCCTTGACACGACGAGGCGCGAAGGTCGTGGCGGCGTCGTCGTGCCGGTGTGCGGCGGGCACGGCTCCGGTCGGCCCGTCCGGGTCCACTATGACGGCCGGCCGCAGCATCGTGGAGTCCTGGTTCCGGTTCCCGCTCGTGTGTCGTCCGGACGCCTCCTCCATGACATCGAGCTGGGTGATGGCCATGCACAGGTCGGTCTGTACCTGTTGCAGCGCCCGAGCCAGGGCGACGGCGCTGGCATACCGTGCGCGGGGAGACTTGGCCATCGCCATGGCCAGGATCCGCTCGAGCTGCTCGGGTATGTCGTGTCGCCCGATCGGGGGGATTTGTCGGTGGAGCACTCGGTCGATCATCGAGAGCTGGTCGTTGCGGTCGGCTCCTGAGACATCGACGTGGGGTGAGCGTCCCGCCAGCAGCGTGTAGATGGTCGCGGCCAGGGCGTAGACATCCGAGGCCGGAGTCAGGCTCTCCCGGTCGAGCTGCTGCTCGGGTGAGGCCCACGGCGGGGACGCCCCTCCGAACTCGTCCTTCTCGATGCTGAGCCCGATGGGCGCGGCGATCCCGAAGTCGCCGAGCACCGGACGCCCGAAGGGGGTGAGCAGGATGCTGGCAGGCTTGATGTCGCGGTGGAGGTAGCCGACCCGGTGAATGGTCTCCACCGCGCCCGCCAGCTGGATACCGATCTCCAGGGCGCGTGTGAGGGACAAGGGCTGCGAGGCGGCCAGCTTGCCCAGGTGGGGAGGGGGACAGTACTCCATGATGAGGTAGCTGCGCTCTTCCTCCACCGTCCCGGCCCCGTAGACCGACACGATGGAGGGGTGCGATGACAGACGGGCCATGAGGTCCGCCTCGGTGGTGAACCGGTGGTGGTCTCGCTGGCTGCCTCCTGGCCGCAGGATCTTCACCGCCACGTCGCGGCGCGGCACCCGCTGCTCATACAGGAAGACATCGGCGAAGCCCCCGGCGCCCAGGAGGCGCTTGGGGCTGGCTCCGGGGATCGGCGGTCCCTGCGGGGCGGAGCTCGGGGAGGACATCACGCCTCACGCTCCACTGTCAGGGTGGTGCCATCACCGATGTCGATGATGTCGCCGGCGCGCAGGAGAAGCTGCTGGTGCTCGGGCACGCGGCGGGGCTCCTCCCCGGCGCGCAGCAGGAAGGTCCCGTTGGTGGAGCCCAGGTCCTCCACGCGCATGTCCCAGCCTTCGACCCTCACGGCGCAGTGAGTCTTCGAGATCGCCTTGCCCGGGCTGGGGACGGCCAGCAGGCGGGGGCGCTGAGCGGCGGTGCTGCTCGTGCCCTGGGGCAGTCGGCCGATGATGACATCAGTGTCCAGGATCGCCGTGGCGCCTGAGGAGACACGCAGAACGCCCAGGACCGGTCGCTCGACCTGGCCGGTCCTGGAGGTGATGGTGCTGTCGCACTCGCGGCACGAGGAGGCGTGCACCGGATTGGGGTGCCCCGCCTCGCAGAAGACGGCCATCACGCTGGGGCCGGTGCCGGAGGGCTCGTCGAGCCCGGTCTGCCCGCCTAGTGCGTTCCTGGCGGCATGAAGTCCTACAGCCGAGACGGTGCGCCCGTCGTGCTTGCCCTGCGCGCCCGAGGGCGCTGAGCCATTCGGGGACGCTGCATCTGCGCCGCCGTCCGGGGCCTGCCGCTGAGCCGGGAGCGGCTCAGCGGCCTGTGACGAGTGTCGGCCGGAGGCGCTCTCGCCCAGAGGGGAGGCCCGGTGACGTCCGGGCCCTGCGGCGAGCCGGGCCAACGGATCCATGTCCTGAGAGGAGGCCGGGCCGACGGCCGCCTCGGCCCCCTGCATCATCGTGTGCTCAACAAGACGACCGGCCTTGTCGTCCTGGGCCTGCTGTCCATGCGCCTGCGGGGCTGCGGCCTCGGCCGCCGGAACGTCGTCGGGTCCCAGCACCGCGGCCGGATCCCCCGCCCCGGTCCCCTGCGGGGAGCCCGCACTGTCCATCGGGCCCATGGACTGCGGTTCCAGCGTCTGTCCGGGATCGGGGCGGGACTGGTAGGCGGCCTTGCCCTGCTCCTGCCTCGCAGGTAGCGATGACGACGGCGGTGGGTCGTCCCGCTCGGGGGCGCCGTCGGCCTGAGCCTGTTGGAGGATCTCCTGGGCCGCCGATGGTTGCGGTGCCCCCTGACCCCCGTGAGCGCCGGTCTGAGCCGGTGAGGATAGTGGGAGCTGGTGGTCTCCGAAGCCGATGTGCAGCTGCGAGGCTCGGACGATCCCCGAGCGCAGGGGGAGGAACTCGTCGAGCCCTTCGGGACCGGCTGGGTGTCTGGTGGCCGGGGTGAGCTCGAGGATGCACTGGTTGACCCGCTCATAGCGGGACTCCTCCCACACGACGACCTCGGAGGCGCTGAAGCTGCGCTCGCCGTCGGCAGTGTCCAGGTGGAGGCAGAAGCGGCCTCGGGCGGCCACTCGCAGCTCCTGGCCGTCGATGGCCATCATGAGGAAGTCGGGGAGGGTGAAGACCTCGTTGTCGTGCAGCCGGCTCAGGCTTTTGAGCAGGTCGCCGAGGCAGCGGTGCTCACCGAGCTCGGTCCACATCGCTTCCATCGCCTGTGCGCTCCCGTCGAGGGCGAGAACGCCGCCGTCCCCGACGGCGACCAGGATGTCGCCGGGTACCCAGCGTGTCAGCATGTTCATGGACGAAACCTCCTGGAGACGAGGGTGGGGACGGTGGAGCCGGAGCCGGTGGCCCGGGGCGGCGTGATGTCGTCAATCTGCGTATAGGTGTCCGAGGAGGCGTCGGACATGACGACCTGGGAGCTGGACTGGTCGACGTCGAAGCTCGTCGAGGAGGTGCGCAGGCCCCTGTTGAGCGTCTGCGAGCGGTAGCTGAGGTGGGCGACCATCGCCATCTTCCCGTTGGTCGCCCGCACTCCACCACCATGAAGATCGACAACATGGGTGACCATCCCCGGGTGCAGGACGACGGCGACCAGAGCGGCAGCGGTCAGGACCGCGATGACGCCGACGTGGACGCCGCGCCTGGAGAACCGTTTCACAGTGCTGCGCTCCAGCAGGAAATAGGGATGAGCCAGGAAGGGATGGAGTTCGTCAGAACGACCAAGATTTTAACTTCCTCGTTGGACGGCAACAAATGCTCCGAATGTGGGGAAACACAGAGGAAAGATGGGTTTTTCGTTGGGATCAAGGAGAAGGGGAGGTTGGTATCCGTAGTGCCACCTGGATGGTTGTTATGAACTTGTGATTTGAGTGGTGAGGTTGCGTGCTGAATCCGTATGGCCGGCTCTTACTGGGGTGCGGATACTGCCGCCCTCTGGCGGAGGCTGCCCGTGGTGGGGTGCCTCTTTGTGGTGTGTCAAGCGGCTGCTGGTGGCTGTGTCGATGGCGGTGGAGTGTAGGGGTTGGCGCCAATCCTTGCCTTGTCCGCTCGCTTCATGTCGGCTGGGCTGGGCGGGGGCTGGGTGGCCGACTGGCCCGGAGTCGGCCCTCGGTCCGGTTGAGCTGGTGGGCTGGTCGACCACCACCGGTACCTGTCTCTTTCCTTGTGTGCGCTGGGAGACCTCTCGCAGCCGGTCCTCGTCGTTTGGCAGGGCCGTACCGAGGATCTTCCGGCCCTCCCTGCTCACGATCGTGGCCCGGTGCTCACTCCTTGCCGGCGTCCATTACCGATGAAGACCTCGATATCCTTGTGATACCCATCTCTCCTGCCGCCTCTCGCTGTACGGGTGAAGGTCGGCCGGTGGGCGACCGGTCCGGCGTCCACGTACGGGCGAGACCTCAGCCGCATTCCGCTAGGCCGCTGCGCTTATCTGCGGCTGTCGCCGGGTGCCGTGGGTGATTCTCGCCCCCGGACCGTCTACAGGCAAGGGTGCGACAACCGTATCCACAGCAGCTGTCCAGCCCCTGGGCGCCCCTCGCCGAGCAGTCGACAGCCCTCAATAGATCGATCCATCGCATATTGTCGATGTATGGGATATGGTGCTGATATCAGCTCGTGTCGCCGTGCCGGGAGCAGGTGCCGGCCGCTTGAGGTGGCCGACGGTCGGTGACAGTGGAAATAAGAGGTGAGGAGGGGGCGTGATGGTGCAGCATCTGAGTCGTGCTGTCGGTGGTCGGGTGAGAGGAGGAGCGATTGCGTGCGCAGTGCTCGCAGTGGGATGTTTGGCGCTCGGGGGAGTGTTCGTTCGGCTGAGTGAGGTCGGACCGATCGCCACCGGCGGCTTCCGGTCTCTGATCGCCGCCCCCATGCTGCTCCTGCTCGACACCGGGGTCGGACTGCGACGCAGGTCCCGAGCGCGGGAACGCATGCCCCTTCGTGACCATGTCACCATCGCCCTGGGCGGCGCCCTCCTGGCGATTGACCTGTGCCTGTGGAACATGTCGTTCTTCCACACCACGTTGGCTGAGTCCAACCTCCTGGCCAATCTTGTCCCCTTCGCCGCGGCGATCTACGGGTGGGTGCTCTTCAGGGAGGTTCCTGACGTCAGACTTGTTTCTCCGGCGATCCTGGCGATCGGGGGGCTGCTGCTCCTGACCCCGGTCGGTGTTCATACGGCCCCGGAGCACCTGCTAGGAAACGCGATGGCCTTGGCCACGGCATTCTTCTACACGGGATTTCTTGTTGTCGCCCAGGGGCTGCGAAAGAGGTATCCCGCGCCACGTATCATGGCACTACTCAGTCTGTGGTGCGCTGCGGTGTGTCTTGCGGTGGCGATACTGCGTGGGGAGAACCTGCTTCCGCGTTCCGCAGAGGGCTGGCTGCTACTCGTTGTCCTGGCGTTCACCTCTCAGATACTCGGGCAGACCCTCATGGCGCACGCCATGCACTTCATGTCGCTGCAGCTCGGGTCGCTGTTCGCCCTGCTCCAGCCTGTGGCCGCGGCCGTCTACGCCTATATCCTCTTCTCCGAGACCTTGACGCTCCCTCAGCTCCTCGGTGTGGTGGTCCTCATCGCCAGCATCTACTGGGCCAAGCTCGTCCTCGGTACGTGATGCATCTCGGCGCCGGAACGTCGGTTTCAGGACGAGTGATATGCTCGCCCGAACCTCGAGCCGCGGCACAGAGAGGGGTGGGAGGGGCAATGCTGGAGGATGTGCAGAGTCATTCGGCAGGTCATTCGGATTCGGCGGACCTGGGCGTGATGGTCGACGCCCTCAAGGTTCTCGCTCATCCGGTGCGCCTCCGGATTCTTCAGTGGCTCCGAGATCCTCGGGCGGAGTTCCCTATTGAGCAGGGGATCGCGGATCCCGATGAGTACGGGGTCTGCATCAAGCAGATCACTGACAAGGTGGGGCTTGCTCAGTCGACCGTATCGGCCTTCATGCGAGCTTTGGAGCGTGAGGGGCTGGTGACCTCCACGCGTATTGGGAAATGGACCCATTACAAACGCGACGAGCAGCGTATCGCCGAGGTCCGCTCACAGGTCGCCACGTTGTTATAGCTGTCTCACCCATGTCATTCGCCAGCGAGGACCGTCATCAAGGGGGCCTGTCATGTCGAGGACGCGCGCTGATCTGCTCGCCTCATACCGTGGTTACCTGGCCCTACAGCGGGACCTGTCCGGGCACACCGTGCGCGCCTATCTCGTCGACATTAACGACCTGCTGAGCTTCCTCGGCGTCGGTGAGGGCGACGCCGAGCCCGTCGATGCCGCCCTGGCCACCCTCGACCTGGCGGACCTGCGGGACTGGCTCGCCGCGATGGCCGCGAGCGGTCACTCGCGCGCCACCCTGGCCCGCCGCTCGGCCTCGGTGAGGACCTTCTCCTCCTGGGCCTTCGAGACGGGACTGCTCACCTCCGACGTCGCCGCGCGTCTGCGCGCGCCCCGCGTCGACAACCGCCTGCCCGGGGTGCTGACGCCCCAGCAGGCCTCGCAGCTGCTCACGACCGCCTCGGACCTCGCCTCGGACGGGCACGTCCTGGCCGTGCGTGACCTGGCCATCATCGAGACGCTCTACGCGACCGGAGTGCGGGTCTCCGAGCTCGTCGGCCTGGATGTCGCCGACCTCGACCACTCCCAACGGACCCTGCGAGTCCTGGGGAAGGGCCGTAAGGAACGGACCGTCCCCTACGGGCTGCCCGCCGCCAAGGCGCTGGAGGCATGGCTGCATCGGCGCGGTGAGATCTGCGCCGTCGATGCGGGAGGCGCCCTCTTCCTCGGGGCGCGGGGGCGACGCATCGATCCCCGGGCGGTGCGCGACGTCGTCCACCGCCTGTGCACGGCCGCCCAGGTACCCGACCTGGGCCCGCACGGACTGCGGCACAGCACCGCCACCCACGTCCTGGGCGGGGGAGCGGACCTGCGCAGCGTCCAAGAGCTCCTCGGCCACTCCTCGCTGGCCACCACCCAGCGCTACACCCACGTCTCGGCTGAGCGCCTGCGCAGCGTCTACGAGCAGGCCTTCCCCCGCGCCTGAGCGGAGCCCACGTGTGGCCGCATTCTCAGTGAAGGGGCTTGAGGCGGATGACGGCCGGTTGCAGCAGGCGCAGCGGGTTGATGTACGTCTTGGGGCCGGTGCGCGCCCCCCAGTGCAGGGCGCAGACCCCGTCCGAGCGGTGCCCCGGCAGCAGGGTGCCGATGACCTGCCCCGCAGCCACCGCGTCACCCGTGCTGACGGCCGGTTCGACCGGCTCATAGGTGGTGCGGATCCCGTCGGCGTGGTCGACGGATACTACGGGGCGCCCGGCCACCATGCCGGCGAAGGCGACCGTCCCCGCGGCGGCGCTGCGGATCTGCGTGCCCTCAGCGGCCGCAAGATCCACTCCCCGGTGTCCGCGTCCCCACACGACGGCAGGCGGGTCGAAGTCCTCCACCACGGTGGCCGGCGCGCCGGTCGGCCACTGGTAGTGGCCCCGCGGCCGCCGGGGGCCCGCAGATTGGTCCGTCAGTGCCGGGCCGGCCGTTCCCGTGCCGTTGATGAGCGGGGAGGAGGGGCTGAGGCTCGTTACGAGCGAGGCCGACGAGCTCAACCAGTGGGCGGCCCCGGCCGGCCCTGGCGCACTTTCCGTGAGATCGGGAAGTAACGGATCCTGGACCCGCGGAGACGGAACCGTGGTCACGGCCGTGCTGGTGGCTGGGCCGGGGAGAGTGCTCATGCCCTGAGCCGGTGGTGCACCGGGCAGCGCAGCCAGTGAGCCGCAGGCGATCAGGGCCGTTGCCAGCGCCGCGAGACAGTGGGGCGTGCGAGGATCTCGGAGGTGGCGGCTTTGCCGGGGCTGCTGTGGCTGCATGCCCTCAGAGTGCTCGCCGAGCGGCCCTCGGCGCCGGGGGCGTCGTCGGCCCTGTGGAAAGCCCCGTGAGGAAGCGGCCTGTGGTGACCGGGACGACTCCGAATACCGCTGATTCGGCCTCGGCGGCTGGTCCAGTCCTGTGGTAGCCTCGCCTCCGCAGCATTCTGCGGATCGCTCCGGCGTCAGCGGGAAACGGGCCCGGAATGCTGACTTCGCGTGCCTGCACCCGAGCATCTCGGGACGTCCCTCCGGGCGACACGGTCGCGGTCCCGGTCATCACGGTTCGCCACGGTGAACGGGTGGCCGTGCGTCGCAGGCGCCAGGCCCCATCCGCGCCGGCTCACTCGCCGGTCACCGGTTCGGTGTGCGCCCTCAAGCGCGCGGAATCACAGGGGAACAACCCAGAGAAACACCCCCGGGACGCGCCCGAGCGCACTGCTTGGCCGTCCCCCGAAATGATCGTGCGTCGAGCAACCTCTCGGCACACACGGAAGGACCGTCATGGCCGTCGTCACCATGCGCCAGCTCCTTGATAGCGGTGTCCACTTCGGGCACCAGACCCGTCGCTGGAACCCCAAGATGAAGCGCTTCATCCTCACCGAGCGCAACGGCATCTACATCATCGATCTCCAGCAGTCCATCGAGGGCATCAACACCGCCTACGACTTCGTCAAGGAGATCGTCGCTCGCGGCGGCAACATCCTGTTCGTCGGGACCAAGAAGCAGGCCCAGGCCGCCGTGGCCGAGCAGGCCCAGCGCGTCGGCATGCCCTACGTCAACCAGCGCTGGCTGGGCGGCATGCTCACCAACTTCTCCACCGTGCGCGCCCGCCTGGACCGCATGAAGGAGCTCGAGCAGATCGACTTCGACGACGTGGCCGGCTCCGGCCGCACCAAGAAGGAGCTGCTCATGATGCGCCGTGAGAAGGACAAGCTCCAGCGCACCCTGGGCGGTATCCGCGACATGAGCAAGCTCCCCGCGGCCGTGTGGGTCGTGGACACCAAGAAGGAGCACCTGGCCATCTCCGAGGCCCAGAAGCTCGGGATCCCGGTCATCGCCATCCTGGACACCAACTGCGACCCGGACGAGGCCACCTACGGCATCCCCGGCAACGACGACGCCATCCGCTCCGTCGAGCTGCTGACCCGCGTGGTGGCCGAGGCCGTGGCAGCTGGGCTGCTTGACCCCGCCGCGGGCCGGGGCCGCACGGGTGCCAAGGAGTCCGCCGGGACCCCCGAGGACGAGCCCCTGCCCGAGTGGGAGGCCGAGCTCCTCTCCGGTACCTCCGAGGCCACGGAGAAGGCCGCCTCCGAGCAGGCCTGATCTCCAATACTTCGTCCGTCAACTCCACGATCACCAGGAGATATCCATGGCGAACTACACCACTGCTGACATTAAGGCGCTGCGCGAGAAGACCGGTGCCGGTATGCTCGACGTCAAGAAGGCGCTTGACGAGGCCGACGGCGACATTGAGAAGGCCATTGAGATTATCCGCGTCAAGGGACTCAAGGGCATTGCCAAGCGCGAGGGCCGCTCCGCCTCCGCCGGGCTCATTGTCGCCAAGGTCGTCGATGAGGCCCAGGGCCAGGTGGGCGTCCTTGTCGAGATCAACGCCGAGACCGACTTCGTGGCCAAGAACCAGAAGTTCCTGGACTACGCCGACAAGGTCCTCGCCGCCGCCCTGGCCTCCGACGCCCAGAGCGCCGAGGCGCTGGCCGAGGTCGAGGTCGACGGCACCAGCGTCAAGGACCTCACCGACTCCATGCAGGCCGTCATCGGCGAGAAGATCGTCGTGCGCCGCCTGGCCCGCCTGACCGCGCCGCAGGTGGAGCTCTACCTGCACCGCACCAACCCCGACCTGCCCGCCCAGGTGGGCGTGCTGGTGGGCACCGACGCCGCGGCCGCCCAGGTGGCCCACGACGTCGCCATGCACGTCGCCGCCTACTCCCCGGCCTACCTCAGCCGCCAGGACGTCCCGGCTGAGACCGTGGACAAGGAGCGCTCCATCGCCGAGGAGGTCACCCGCGCCGAGGGCAAGCCCGAGAAGGCCATCGCCAAGATCGTCGAGGGACGCCTGAACGGCTTCTTCAAGGAGAACGTCCTGCTGGACCAGGCCTACGCCAAGGACCCCAAGACCACGGTCGGCAAGGTCGTCAAGGCTACCGGCGGTGAGCTGACCGGTTTCGTGCGCTTCCGCGTGGGTGCCTGAGGCAGGTCCCCTGATACCGGCCCCGAGACGGGGCGTGCCTGTGGGCGGTGCGTGACAGCGCCGCCCACAGGCACGTTCACGAGGTGGGGGACGTTCCCGTGGGCAGTCTGGTGACCTCCTGGCGGGCCCCCCGGATCTCGCGTGCTAGATCCCCTCGTGGACGATCTTCTTAATAGTCTTCTCGTCCATGCCGGTGATGTTCTCGTCGCCGCTCTCGCCCTCGGGGGAGAGGAGCCACCAGGCTGCCATGGAGCCGGCGATGACGAGCAGGGCGATACCGGCCCACAGGTTGGCGTTGACCCCGCCGGTCTTGGCGTTCTCGTCAGGACCGTTGAGGAAGGCTGAGCACAGGAGCAGGTACACGCCGATAATGCCGAGCACGGCGGCGATGACGGTGCGGATGTCCGCGAGGACCTTGAGGAACGTGTTCATAGCTGTCTCCCTGGTCAGTGGAAGATGGTGTTGAGGAGGAGGACGAGGGTGGCCGAGCAGATCGCCAGGGGGACCGGCCGGCGGAACCAGGCGAGCTCGGCGCTCTTGGGGTCGGCGCGGTGCTCCTTGGGGGTCAGGGAGTAGACGAAGCCGACGAGCTCGGAGTCAGGCTTGGGCCTGGTGGCCAGCGAGACCACCACCGTCACCACCAGGTCCGTGGTGAAGGCCGCACCTGCCGCCAGGAAGGCCAGGCCCTGGCCCGGGAGGTTCAGCAGGTGCGTCCAGTGCAGGATATTGAGGGTCAGCGCCGCCAGGGTCCCTGAGACCAGGCCGATCCAGCCCGCAGTCGCCGTCGCCCGCTTCCAGAGCATGCCGACGATAAAGGTCGCGAAGAGCGGGGCGTTGAACATGGAGAACAGCTGCTGGAGGTAGTCCATGAGGTTCTCGAACTTGGAGGCGATGAACGCCGTGAGGATGGCGGTGATAGTGGCGAACGCCGTCGCGAGGTGCCCGATCCTCAGGTAGGTGGCGTCATCGGCCTTCTTATTGATGTAGCCCTCGTAGAGATCCACGGTGAACACCGTGTTGAAGGCGGAGATATTGGCTGCCATACCGGCCATGAAGGAGGCCAGCAGGCCGGTGATCGCCAGGCCCAGGAGCCCGTTGGGCAGCACGTCGCGCATGAGCAGCAGGACGGCGTCGTTGTAGGTGGCGCTGCCTGCCGGGGCCTCGGTGCCCGCGATGGTCAGCTGCTTGAGGTCGATGACCTCCCTGACCAGGACGGCGGCCACCATGCCGGGGATGATCACCAGGAACGGGACCAGCATCTTGGCGAAGGTGCCGATGATCGGGGCCGAGCGCGCCGAGGAGATGGAGTCCGCCGCCATGGCGCGCTGCACCTCCACGAAGTTGGTGGTCCAGTAGCCGAAGGAGAGCACGAAGCCCAGGCCGAAGACGATGCCGATCACCGACAGGACGGGGGAGCCGAAGCCGGACAGGAGCAGACCGGGCCAGGAGTGGAGCTGGGCGGCGGGGTCGGCGTAGGTGCCCTGGGCCCCGGACACCGCCTGGGTGACCTTCTCGGTGAGCCCCTCCCACCAGCCCACCCGGTGCAGGCCCAGCAGGGTCAGGGGGAGCAGGGCCACGATAATGACGAAGAACTGCAGGACCTCGTTGTAGATGGCCGCCGACAGCCCGCCTAGGCTGATGTAGGAGAAGACGGTGACGGCGGCCACGACCAGCGCCACCCACAGCGGCCAGCCCAGCAGGCGGTTGATGATCGAGCCCAGCAGGAAGAGGTTGACCCCGGCGATGAGCAGCTGGGCCAGGGCGAAGGCGATCGCGTTGATCAGGTGCGCCGTGCTGCCGTAGCGCTTGAGCATGAACTCCGGCACGGAGCGGACCTTGGAGCCGTAGTAGAAGGGCATCATGACCAGCCCCAGGAACAGCATGGCCGGGATGGCGCCGATCCAGAAGTAGTGGAAGGTCGGCAGGCCGTACTTCGCCCCGTTGGCGGACATGCCCATGATCTCCACGGCGCCGAGGTTGGCCGAGACGAAGGCGATGCCGGTCACCCAGGCGGGCAGGGAGCGGCCCGAGGTGAGGAACTCGTTGGAGGAGGAGGTTCGCATCTTGGCCATGAAGCCCACGGCGATGACGAAGCCGAAGTAGATGACGATGGGGAAGTAGTCGTACCAGCGGGCGTCCAGGCGGATGGAGGATGCTGCTGGCAGCAGTAAGGGGTAGAGGCTCCTGCGGTGGGGACGGCGCTCGACTGTGAGTGCCTTCACGTAGCCTAGTGGCTGGCTGGGGTTCCATCCACCGGTTCGAGGGACCTCCTTCGGCCAGACGACGGGTGGCCTCCCGTCCGTGACGGCGGCGGTCAACCAGGTAGTCTCTGACAGGTAGTGCGAGCGCGAGCGTGCGCGCGACCGTACCCCAGGCCGCGGACTGACGTAAGGAGACCCGTCATGACTCAGACCCCCCAGACCGATACGTCGCGCCGTCCGCGTCGTGTCCTGCTCAAGCTCTCTGGTGAGGTCTTCGGAGGCGGCAGCGTGGGGCTGGACGCCGATGTCGTCTCCGACGCCGCCCGGCAGATCGCCCAGGCCGTGCTCCAGGGGGTCCAGGTGGCTGTCGTCGTCGGCGGAGGCAACTTCTTCCGCGGTGCCGAGCTCTCCTCCCGGGGGATGGACCGCGCCCGGGCTGACTACATGGGCATGCTCGGCACCGTCATGAACGCCCTGGCTCTGCAGGACTTCATTGAGCAGGCAGGCGTGCCCGCCCGGGTCCAGACCGCGATCGCCATGGGGCAGGTCGCCGAGTCCTACATCCCGCTACGTGCCATCCGTCACATGGAGAAGGGGCGTGTGGTGGTCTTCGGGGCGGGGGCGGGCCTGCCCTACTTCTCCACCGACACCGTCTCGGCCCAGCGCGCCCTGGAGACCCACTGCGAGGAGCTCCTGGTAGGCAAGAACGGGGTGGACGGGGTCTACACCGCCGACCCGCGTACCCACCCCGACGCCGTCAGGCTGGAGCGCCTCTCCTACGACCGGGCCCTGAGCGAGGGGCTCCAGGTCCTGGACGCCTCCGCCTTCGCCCTGTGCCGTGACAACGGCCTGACCATGCGGGTGTTCGGCATGGGCGGACGTGGGAACATCACCCGGGCCCTGCTCGGGGAGAAGATCGGTACCCTCGTGTCGGTCACCGGCGAGGCCTGAGCCCCGACCTCGGTGGCCCCACCGGCCACCACCCTCAACTTCCCGCGCCCGGCGCGGTCCCACCTACCAACCACCAGTGCAAGGAAGACCAATGATCGAAGACGTCATGCTTGAGGCCGAGGACAAGATGGAGCGTGCCCTGGATGCCGCCAGGGGCGAGCTCGCCGCCATCCGCACCGGTCGCGCCAACCCTGCCATGTTCAACGGCATTATGGTGGACTACTACGGCGCCCCCACACCCCTCCAGCAGCTGGCCTCCCTGACCATCCCCGAGGCCCGCACCGTGCTCGTCAGCCCCTTCGACCGCTCGGCCATGAAGGCTATCACCACCGCCATCCGCGAGTCGGACCTGGGGGTCAACCCCACTGACGACGGCACCGTCATCCGCGTCACCCTGCCGGCGCTCACCGAGGAGCGTCGTAAGGACTACGTCAAGCTGGCCCGGACCCGGGCCGAGGAGTCCCGGGTCCAGATCCGCGGTATCCGGGGCAAGGCCAAGAAGGAGCTTGAGACCATCAAGAAG
>ERZ773073.760-NODE-760-length-16368-cov-5.821063_pt1 | contig 16368 bp, 14 predicted proteins | sample MGYA00580616_ERZ773073 | MGnify/ENA primary metagenome ERZ773073 (study PRJEB29015, sample SAMEA2737960) | human oral metagenome | biome: human oral; feature: human-associated habitat; material: dental | place: China | collected 2131 ...
GCGTGTCCAAGGCAAGATATGTTTGTAACGGTTTATGTGATAGACAAATCATCATAGATGTGTATACTTGAAAGCGGGATTTTATTTATCATATTGTGTATATACATACGAATACTTTAACTGTAACCTTAAATTTATAATGACCAATAGATTTAAATAAAAATAACTATATTTTTTCTATCAAATTTAGTATAATGGAGTAGATTAATTTATGAGGAGGAGTTTTCCATGCCCGGCTCTGAGCAATACAACTCATGGCTCCAAATACAAGAAGGTGTTCGTGAAACAGAGAAACTGATGAGTCAACAGAAGTATAATCTGTCTATGATTAAAGCACGCCAAACTTTGGAATTCATGGTCAAATGTCTAACTGACAAATATAACATAGAACATGACGATCTTATCGACAGCATAGAAGACTTGTATCAGATAAGAGTTATCAGTAAAAGTACTTATGAACACTACAATAAGATACGAATTATAGGCAATAAAGCTACACATGAGGGCGATAATAATGCCTATAATGCAAATACCGCTTATCATTTATTAAGTCAAGAGGTCTTTACTTTTTCGAATGATTATTCACCAAGAAAAAAAGTTCGTACAAAATCAATGGAGGAAGATGTGGAAGGTAGAAACAGTAATAGAAATCAAAATTTTAGTGAGCGTCAAAGCAGTAGAAGTTCTTCATACAGCAGCAGACAAAGACGCAGAAGAAGAAAACAAAATAACGCTATAAGAATAATTGTGCCTATTGTAATAATTGTAGTATTAGTAGCTTTTGCTTTTCTGCTAAGAGCCTTTTTCGGTGGTAAGAAAAATTCTAAACCTACTACGGCAATAGCTACCGTGAATCCTACTGTAGCTACTTCTTCTGCAGAAATTTCAACTACAGCCGCAATAGATAGCAGTTCTTCTGTTGACCCAAGCTTGACAAGTTCAGAAGAAAGCAGTTCTTCAAGCTCTGCATCAAGTTCTACGGAAGTATATAAAACCAACTCAAAGCTTAATGTTCGTTCTGCACCAAGTACAGACTCCACTCTTTTGGGAACCTTGGAGTCAGGTGTTACTGTAGATTATGTTAAAAAACACAATGATGAATGGGCAGTTATAAGATTTGACGGAACAGCAGAGGCTTATGTAGCAAGCAAGTATCTTACAAAACAGTAATTAATATATTTAATGATTTTAAATCTATGAAAACCGTATCCAAAGAAACATTCTCTAAAGATACGGTTTTCTTATTATCTAACTATATCATTTACAAGTATTAAAATCTGCTAACACGACAAAAAGCCAAAATAGTATATACAATAAATCGTAAAAACCTTTTGTATAATTTTTAAGTTTACTTTATTTCCAAAACTCCGCTTTCAACTTCTCTTATACAGCTGTCAAAAAAGGTCTTACAAGCATTTTCCATATGCTTTGCATCTTCTACTCCTGCACTTTCATATGAGGAATGCATAGCAAGCTGAGCAAGTCCTATATCTACGGAATTTACAGAAACCTGAGACATTGCAATATTACCCAAAGTACTTCCACCGGCTTCATCTGAACGATTTGCAAAAAACTGATACGGTACTTTGGCACTTTCACATATAGCCTTAAATATCGCTATACTTACGCCGTCACTGGTATACTTTTGCCCGGCATGTGACTTTATAACTATACCCTCATTCATATAAGAACAATTAGTTGCATCTGTTTTATTTGGGTGGTTCGGATGAACTGCATGTGCATTATCACAGCTTAACATAAAGCTGTTTGCAATTGCACATCTAAAGTCTTCCTCATTCATTCCAAGTTTATCATTTATCCTTCTTAACACATCATAAAGAAAGGTTGAAGCTGCTCCCTGCTTGGTCTCAGAGCCTACCTCTTCATTGTCAAAACACACATATACTTGTATATTAGACTCATTAGCTCCCTTTATAAAGCCTTTAAGTGAAGTGAATGCACATTCCAAATTATCTATTCCGGGTGCTGAGAAAAATTCGCTGTTTTCTCCCCATACACTTGACTTCATTCTGTTATAAAGATATAAATCACTTCCATATATATCACTTTTTGATACCTTAAGCTCGCTTGCTATCAGAGCCTTAAAAGCATCTTTTTTTCTGTCTCCGGCTGAAAAAAGCGGTAGCATATCTATTTGTTTATTTAGGGCAATACCTTCATTTACCTTTCTGTTCATATGAATTGCGAGATTTGGAATTAAGACTAAGTCCCTGTCAATATTTACAAGTCTGCTTTCATACTTATTTCCATTTTTAACTATTACCCTACCTGCAACTGAAAGCGGTCTGTCAAGCCAAGTTGAAGCAATCATACCTCCATAGCCTTCTGTATTAAGCTGTATATACTTATCTCTTACGGACAGCTCCGCATTTTCTTTGATTTTAAAATTAGGTGAATCGCTGTGTGAGGCGGCTATATTAAATGAATAATTATCTAACTTTTTTCCTATTTTAACTGCCGCTATACTTGTAGAATTCCTACATACATAGTACTTTCCGCCTTTTTTCATATCCCAAGGCTCAGACTCGGAAAGTTTCTTAAATCCCTCTTTATCAAGCAAATCAGCTATATTACTTACTGCATGAAAAGCAGTAGGACTGCTGTCTATAAATGAAAGTAACTCCTTGATGTTTTTACTCATTAAACTAACTCCTCCTTTATACCGTGCCATCTTTTTTATTATCAAAATACGGCTCTATATGTATTATAACATGAGCATTTTCCTCTATATTTTTTTGTATGGTTCTCTCTATATTATGCATAAGTCTGTGACTTTCTTCAACCGTCATTTTGGGATCCACCTGTATATGCATATCCATAAATACATTATTCTTTGTACCTCTTGATCGAATTTTATGCATTTCCTTAACACAGGGGTACTCCGTCATAACAAGATTTTTAACTTCCTTATCATCTACTATTTTCACATCTATAAGTATATTGATATTTTCTTTGAAAACATTATAGGCTGCATAAAATATCATCAAAGATACAACAAGCGATGCTACAGGGTCCAATATGTAAGGCATACCGAGCCTTATTAAAATAAGAGCAATAATAACTCCTACAGTTACAAATATATCTGATTTTGTATGAAGGGAGTCGGCGATCAGAATAGGGGAGTTTAATTCATTCCCCTTTTTATACTCATAATATGCCACTATGATATTAATAACTAATGTGAATAACATAACCAAAAGACTAAGGGGACTGATATTAATATCCACCGGATTTTTTATCTTTCCTATAGCTTCCATCACCACATTAAAGCCTGCATAAAGTAAAAACAGCCCTATTATAAGACCTGTGATTATCTCTATCTTTCCATGCCCGTATTGATGATCTTCATCTTCCGGCTTTGAAGCAAGGTACACCCCTACTATAGCTATGACATTTGATAAACCGTCAGCCAGTGAAGCAAATCCGTCAGCGCTCATAGCACTTGACTTACTTATATTTCCCATAACTATTTTAGAAACGGCTACTATTATATTTAAGATTAGTATTACAAAAAGTATATATTGGATTTTTTTATAATTTTTATCTTTCATCATATTCCCCTTAGACGGCTGTAATATTGAAAAATAGCTTGACCTGTATATCCATTTACTTCCTCTTTATGTGCTTGATAAGTTAAACATATAAAGCACTTACTTCCAAATGTTATTAATAATAGGAACTTATTTATAACACACAAGCCTGTTATTTTCAAGGATCTTAGTAAGAGTTATGAAATATCCCGATAAATCCAAAGACTTTATTTTACAATATTTGCAGATGCTTGCCTATATCAACCCATAATTACGCTACTTAGCCAAATTACAATTACTACATAAATATAACGCAAATGTTACAATTTATAAATTATCATTTCATTCCTTGACTTTTAAAATTTTCTATTTTACTATAACTTTATACTGTACTAAGTCTATGATATTTAAATTAAAATACAGCTTTGCCCTATGTTGTAAAACAAGTTATATATCTGCAAAGATTTATTTAAATACTCAATATGTCAGTAATCGGTATATCGTTGGTAAATAATTACTCACATTCAGTAATGTTTTTTAACTTATAAAATTATTGGAGAAGACATATAAATCTATGCCAACTGAAAATATAAGTAGTTATGAAAATCAATATATTGGAGTAATTATTTAAGAAACGCTACACTGCTGTCTTAGTCCACATTGTCATTTATAAAAGTATTTAGGAGAAAAATATGAAACGCTTTAGATTATTAATAATTACAACTTTATTGGCTCTTTCTACAAGTTTCTCAGCATTTGCCGGAAGTTGGGAAGAAGATTCAAAAGGATGGTGGTATAAAAATGATGACGGATCCTATCCTCGTTCCACTTGGTTTACCTTTGCTACAACCGGTAAGCAATATTATTTCAACAATGAGGGTTACTTACTTGTTAATACAACGACCCCTGACGGTTATAAGGTAGGGTCTGACGGTGCATACTTAGAGTCTGACCCAAGTAACATTGCTAAAGCTAAGTCTACCAAATCAGGCTCCTATGTAAACTCAGGACCCGGTGTTGTAGGTAGTACCGGCGGTCCCGTACAAAATACAAACTCAACTACTGCTAATAACAGCAGTAATAGCAATAACAACAGCAATAACAATAACAATAACAACAGCAATAACAATAACAATAACAATAGCAATAACAACAGCAATAACAATAACAATAGCAATAGCAATAGCAATAGCAATAGCAATAGCAATAGCAATAGCAATAGCAAGCCTAACACAAGTACTGCTTCAAACAACAATACAAATAACAAAACAAATTCTTCTTCAGGTTCCGCTATGATTTCATCAAGTGCGCCCGAACCTGATACAACTACTGTATTAAAGAGTCCTTCATAAACTTGGACACTTGTTTATTTACACAACAATTATTAATATAAGTAAATATATGCATTGCTGATACCTGCTTTCAATTATAAACATATCTTTCCTTGGACACGCTCTCTTAACTAAAACCTCGCAGCGGTACTAAGCTTTATCTTCGCCTAACGGCTTGATAAAGCAAGTACCGGCGGTCTCAGATTGTCCTTGGCAAGATAGTTTAACGGTTTATGTTGCCAATAATTTATCGTAGCTTATCACAATCCTTAAAAGCAGTCTCATCTATTTCTACCAACTTATTTTCCAATATTACTTCTTCTAAATTACTACAATATGCAAATGTATATTTTTGTATTTTCTCTACCTTTGGCGGTATATTTATGTGATTTAGGTTTTGACAGCCCTTAAATGCAAACTCTCCAATCTCTTCAACATCGGGAGGTAACATCACTTCATGCAATCCGCTACATTCTTCAAAAGCAAATTTACCTATAAACTTTAAAGATTCAGGTAAGCTTATCTTTTCAAGTGTTGAAAGCAAGCTAAATGCTCCTCCTGCAATTATCCTCGTTCCACTCTTTATTTCAACATAAGGACTTTGCCCATTACAGCATAGTAAAATATTTTTATAATACTTACAGCCATAGTTATCCGGCTTTATATTCTCTAACCATAGAGTATTATTAAAAACATCTTCTCCCAAAAAAGTAAGTTTTTCATTAAGTTCTATATTTTCCAAAATCTTACAATACTTAAACGCTCCGTCTTCTATAACTTGAATCATCTCAGGTAAATCAATATCCTTTAATTTATAACAACTTATAAATAATTCCTTTGAAATCTTATTTATTTTAGAAGGCAGCAGAATATGCTCTAAATTAATACAAAAACCGAATGCATCATCTCCTATGTATGTAACTGTATCGGGTATGTCAAGCTTTTTTAACTCTGTGCACTCCATAAATGCACTGCCTTCAATAGTTTCAAGCTTATCAGGAAGCACTATATTATCTAAATTAAAATATCTTTTAAATGCTCCAAATTCTATTGTTTTAACACCCTGTGGTATTGCAATATCTTCCAGTGACATACAGTTAATAAACAAAAATCTACTTATCTTATCTATATTATCAGGCAGTCTAATCTTTTTTATGTTTTTACAATCCGAAAACGCACCTTCCTCTATAACTTTGACACTGTTTGGAATTATTACCTCTTCAATAAAATCACAGCCCTTAAATGCTTCTTTTTTAATTAAAGTAACATTTGAAGGTAGCTCAAGTATTTTATTGTCTCCAAATTTATTTATATAACCATAATGAAAACCCATCAGCTCATTATTTTTTATAATAAGATGACCGGTGTTATTTTCATCTGTATAAATAAAAAACACTGATATTAAAACAATTGCAATAATACTTAAAATAAGCACTCTAAATTTATCATTACTTAAGCCCTTCATTTCAGTTACTGCCCTTCTGCATTATTGAAATATATCTCTGCCGTCTTTACTAAATCTTCCCATTCCTTTGTATTTTTATAATATATAAGACTATTACTTACTATACATATCTTTTTCTTTTCTTCCTCAGTCAGTTTATTATAATATTTTTGTGCCTCTTTTTTACTTCCAAAAGGATAGAGTATGCTACCTGTAAATGTATCTAAGTACTTTCCTTCTATAGTCCTAACCTTTCTATTTATATCCTCTTCATCCTGCAATAGGTAATTATAGTTTTTTAGATAGTTTATACTTATATTAGCCGGTGGCACCTCTGCCCAAGAGAGAACTTCAATAATTCTATACTCTCCTGTTTGCTCAAAATATGTACTCAATCTATTTATTTCTTGTTTAATATTATCTTTTTCTATACTTACTTTTATATAAAAATAAATTCCCGGCAACACTAAGCATATAGCCAAGATGATATACTTACTATGCTTACTTACATATTTCACAGTTGAAAATTCACCCTTTCATCAAATAATTAAGTTAAACACGAAGCCCTTATATATTTGACAGTTTATATCCCTTACTTTTATAAAATTATATTCTACAAACTGCTTTTACCAATCAATAATTGTAATAAGCAATTTCTGAAATAAAATACAAAGCACATTTCCAATAAGCATCTGTAAAAGGCTTTATAATCAGTCAATTTTTTAAAATCGGAGTTTAGTAAAATACCATCTCCGGCTTTGTTTGGTATATATCAATTGATTCAAATTTGTATTTTCCCTCCATACTTTTAGGTAACTCTATTATTTTTAAATTTACACAAGTTGACAGTGCGTAACTACTAATATGCTTTACACTTTCCGGAAATCTTATTTTTTCAATTTTTTCACATCCTCCAAAAGCCAGATCTTCTACTTCTTCCAATTTGGAAGGTAGGACCGGACTTTCTAAACTGACACAGCCTTCAAAGGCTTTAGTATCAAGTACTTTGAGATTGCAATCTTCTTCAAATATAATTTGTTTTAAATTTTCACAGTATTCAAAAGATGAGTATCCTATATATTCTAAACTTTTTGGAAACTCTACTTTTTCAAGTTCTTCCGAACTTCTAAATACTCCACCTGCTATAACCTTTGTTCCTTCCTTTACTTTTATAAATTTTTCTCTTCCAAAATACTCAAAAAGTATGTTTTGAGAATATCTGCACCTATACTCATCCAGCTTTATATCCATAATCCAACCTGTATTTTTAAAAGCAGCAGCACCTACCGTATCCGGAGTATCTTGTAGCTTAACTTCATCTAATTCTTCACAATCTTTAAAAGCAGCATATCCTATATTTCTTACGCTCTTAGGAATTTCTATGCTTTTTATCTTACTTTCGTTAAATGCTTCATCTTCAATATTTTCTAAATTTTCAGGTAAGTTCACCTCTTTAAGATTTACACAATTCTTAAAAGCCCTTTTACCTATACATATAAGACTTTTCGGTAAATCAATACTTAGCAATATATTATTATCAATAAAAGCTTCATCTGATATTACTCTTACTCCATCTTCCAATTTCACCCTTGTCTTTATATTTTTATGTTTTATAAGTACTTTTCCGATATAAATATACTCGTTTTTACTTAAAAGCTGTTCATTATAATATTTTGTATCTTCAAAAGCCTTATTACCTACATATTTTATACCTTCCGACATTTGTATGTTACTAAGACTTAAGCAATTATAAAAAGCACTATCTTTTATATGCTCTACAGTATCAGGTATATCTACACTTTGAAGTTTTATACAATTGCCAAATGCACTTGTGCCTATTTTTTTAATGCCATTAGAAAGTTTTAATACAGATAATTCTTCGCAAGATAAAAAAGCTTTATCTCCTATTTCTTCTATTCCTTCAGGTAGCTTAACCTCCTTTAGCTTTACACAATTTTCAAAAGTACTACTCCCAACTATTTTTATCCCTTTAGGTATATCAACAGTTTCCAACTCTGTGCAATCACTAAAGGCAAAACTACCCAATGTTTCTAAGTCGTCAGGCATTTGTATACTTTTTAAACCTTTACATGTGCTAAAAGCACCTCCCCCTATATTCTTAACTGAATTAGGTATAACTATCGTCTTTAAACTTTTACAGTTATTAAACGCAAAGTTCCCAATATCTTCTACCGTATCGGATAACTCTATACTTTCTAAGCCATAACAGCCATCAAACGCATATTTTCCTATACCTCTTACTCCTGACGGAACCAAAATGTGTTTTATACTTTCCTTACGCTCAATCGTCCCATTTTTTAGTCCGATTAACACATCATCTTCAATAATCAATTCACATTTTGCATTAATAAATATATAACTAATAACAATCAACATAGTCACTATATAAATCAAGAACTTCCATTTACCATTCTTATCGTTCCCGACAATATTAAGATAAGCCTTATGAAGTCTTTTCATAATTAATATACACCTTCTCCTCACCTTCATTGTTTCTCGAATCACAGCCCTGTATTAGTACATAGATATTTCCAGCAGTATCTTTATCTAAAGTTATTTCAGGATACTCTATAAATCTGCCATATGTACTGTTATAAATACCAAGCTCTTTGCCATCTTTCACAAGGCACACTGTGTATTTGCCCCATGCAACTTTATCCAGATATTTAAGCTCCAGTCTACTTTATTAAGTCGTCTAAGCTGTATGCTTACTTCTTTTTCTTCATTACTTAATATGTATGTAACACCCCACTTAAGTTCTGTAAAGTCTCCCAAGTCTCACCATGGTGAGCATAATTTACCATGATATAAGTTACACTGTATCCGGCAAATACGCTCTTATCATTGTCCTTGCTTATAGTCATTTTATCTTCATTAAAGTGAATATAATCTTTAAAAAGATCTTGCATAAATTCAGTTTTATCTCTTTCATTTAAAGCCTTTAGAAACTTAAATTGCTCCTTGGCGCTTCTTAGTACTCTCCCCTCACCTATATGAGTAGATACACTTGTGCTTTCCGCTGAACGCATTAATTGAATTAAAAATTTTATCTGTTCCAATTCTTTATCTGAAAGATTATGACTTTTTGCCTCTTCTACATCTGATATTGTTTTATTTCCGGTCTGTTTTGCAGCATCCGATTCAGTATCGGAATTGGTTTTACATGATGATAAACCTAAAAACATACATAAAATAATCATTCCTATATAAATTTTTCTCATTGTTCTATTCTCCGATATCATAATGTTTTCCTAGGTAAATCTTTTATGGTTTTATATATGCATCAGAATCTATTACTAACTCCTACTAGAGTTTATTTTTCAACTTACTTACCGTTAATAGATTACAGCAGATACATAATAAAGAATTTTAAGATTTACTCTAATATTGCTACAATGATACAATACACCGGTGCGTTGACACATTGATATTTAATATATATTCTATGTCTCTATCATAACCTGAAAGGTCAAGAGCATAGTTGACATTAGAACGATTATCAGTGCGCCGAACCACTAGTGTAGTGTATCGTTGATATCCGGCTTTATTACTATTTGGTCAATAGATTGTAACACATATAGTCAAAGATAATTAAGAGCTACTCTGCTATTGCTGATATTAATTAAATATCAATGATATATTACACTAGTGTATAGGAAACACCTCAGGTTCATCATTTGGACCGTCTTCCATGCGAAGCACCTTAATTATAGCCTTCTTATTATCATCTATACATAGGGTAAAATCCATGCCGTATTCTATATATCCTATAATCGCTTCCTTATCAGCCTTCTTTACCCATATTATATCCATCTCTTCACCCCAACCGATCTTATCCAAGCTCTTGACCTGCACATATATAGGCTCATCATATATGCTAAGTTTATAGGAAGTATCACGCTCAAGTTCAGTATCACCTATTTCTGTAATGCTTAGCTCTTCCTCTACATCTGTCGCAATCTCATTTAACCTTTTGATCCTGTCTATGTATTTGGGAGCGTATGTAATCTCAAATCCCTTTATAGTTTTATCCTCACCTGTACCTGCATCAACACTGATTCCAAAGTCCAAATATAAGGGATCCCAAAAACCGTATATTCCATGTACTCCATATCCGTAGGCATAGTCTCCCCTTTTTCTACCTGAAAAAAGTTCAAAATCGACATCAGAAATACCCTCTCCAAATCCTGTCTTTAGACTTACAACATACCACATAGGCCCAGTTGTTCTTTGACAATTCCAAACAATACAGTATAGCTCCTTGCCTTCCTTCTTAAGGGTAATTTCCTCTCTTTCCTCATCCTCTTTAAGTTTTCCGTCATATTCCCAGCCCTTTGATGTAAGCTCATTAAGCGGAAAAGGCATTTGATATAAATAGCCGTCCAGTCTGAAAATATAATCATCTATAGAATCTCCCATGCTAAGTGGCGGACTGTACTCACCCCAATTATTTCCAAAGCAAGGCTCCTCTTTTGCAAAAGTTTCATCTTCCGGTTCTATGGGAACAGCCATCATATAGTCTGCACTGTATCCGGCGAATGTACTTTGCTCATTTTTATGAAGCCTTAGCTCTACCCTCTCTATATACCCGCCCAGAGCTTGTATATAGGTTTTGTATCTTACTGTAAGTTTCCCGTCCTCCTCAACTATAAATGTCCAATCTCTAAATTCTATAAAGTAATCACTTCCGTCCCTCGCATACATTGGTAGGGCAAATACATCCTCAGATTCCATACCATAAATAGATTGTTCGGTCATATATTTCCATACATCTGTCTTTACAGACGCTCCTGCCATTTTAAGTATAAGCTCTGCATTCTCAGAACTTATAAATTTTTTATCATCTTCAAAAACAACATACTTACCCAAAACACTTTTAAATATATGCTCGTATTCCCTTTCATTTAAAGCATAAAGAAAGTTTGCCTGCTTCTCTTTAGTATCCAGCACACCTCCTTTTCCTATGGTATTGGAAGTATCCCGAGATACATGCAAAGTCTGTACCAGCCATTTAAGCTCCTCAATATCTGATTCCGACAGCTCATCCGCCTTGCTGCCCTGTTCTTCGTGTCGGCTCTTTTCAGATACAGTGCTTTGTTTCGCTGCCCTTTCTTTGTCTGTCACAGCACCGGAAAACAGCATATAACTTTTATATAGACCAAATATAACTAAAACAGCTATACAACAAAGAAGTATTTTTACTATTTTTTTCTTCATTCCACTCTCCTTGATTACATGTGATATGTTTTATTCAGCCAATGGGTGTGAGTTTGAGTTTTTTGATATTATTATGAAAGCTATAATACTTAAAGCCTGTACTGTTATAGTTTAGTTTAATACACACAAACCGAACTATAACAATATTATCGTCTTTCCTTCTGATAATAAATATTCCAGCCTTTCTTTACATACATTTTGCTGACTTCTACTCTCCAGAAAGATTACAATCGCAGGTAAAAGCATAAGTATAAGGCTAAGTACCGTTACCCAATCTAAAGAAATGCTAAAACCCTTCATTACATCCAAGTATAATTTACATACGCAAACGGAAATGTAGAGTATAAACAGCACTATACATATAACCTCAGGAAATACTGTGTACTCTATCTTGCAGCCATTATCTTGCTCTTCTATGCTACCTTGCACATAACACAAGCCTATATGCTTAAATCCGCTTTTTTTCCCATTTATCATCATTTGAAATTTTTTACCTTTTAATGATTTTATAAAAGATAATTTATCAAACATTTGCCATATTTCTGCTGTCGTTCTATTTGTTATATATGAACCCTTTATTGCGAAGTTTATCATAAGTATTTAATCTCCATAAGTTTCTATTATTATACTTGGCTTTTTTGTATTAATAACTGCTTTTTCATCTCTCTAATATTCATAATTTCGATATGAGCTAAAAAACAATTCTCCAATACTTATTCTTCCGCTCTCATGTATAATATGTTCTGTTCCATCACCCATATCAAATGTTATCCTACCATTGAAGCTCGACCCATCCAATCCTATTATCGCCAAAGCATATAAATAATATTCCCCATCTTTTGTTAATTTACGCATATAAGTTAACAGTTCGTCCAAATCCTTTATTTCCTGAAATTCCTCCATTCCCTCTCCCTCTGATATGGTCTTTGGTGGAATAGGAATTCCTGCTCCGTTCTCTCCGCTTATCCTTATATGCTTCATATTGTCATTAAAGTTATCTATATATTTCTGCATATTTTCATTTTCTATAATTTTATAGCTATAAAGGCTTTGCTTCTCTCCTGATATATAATCCGTAATGTCCTGATTAACTATATTAAGCAAGCTTTTATTATTCCCATTGATAACCCAAGTATTTCCTTTATTATCACCACATTCCAAATCCATTCCCAATGTATCCGCCAAGATTACTGTTGTAGATATTTCATCATAGTATGTCAATGCCTTATCTTTCCTTTTTTCATCCAAGTATTCCTTTAAGACTATTGCTATAAATACCAGAGCAAGCATACTTGTAATTATTATAATTATCTTAAGTTTGTTTTTTTCAAGTGCATTCATATCTTCTTGTATGATGTTATAGAAGCAATAACAACATAGCTCCTTTCAAATGAATATTTTAATCATATATATTCTTTGTCTATATAGTTCCAAACTCTTATATGTTTCATTTTTTCTTCTTCTTTTTGAAAGGTTCTTATATGTTATTTTCTGTTCATAAGTATACTTTGAGTCATCAAATCCGTTGCCATATACCGGACATCTCTATCGCTTTTTATATTACAGGAAATAACAATACCGCAAAGCATCAACTACCAAGGCAACTTCTATATACCTGTTAAAAACTATCAATATATTCTGAAATCACCTTAAAATTTTCTTTTTCAATATCACTTAAATCATTCTTGCCAAAATTTTCATTTTCCTCATACCATCTTTTTCTTGTAAAATAGTAAAATTCCGCACTAAACTTGGAATATAGTTTTCCATGTCTTGCATATATTTCTTCATGAGCCATACATGCCGCCAGCTTGGAAAGTTTTTTCAGTTTTTCTAAATTCGATGCTTCACTAATAAGTTCGGTATCACTTCCCGGAAAAATCTCATCATTATCATCTGTACTGATATACATACTGATTCGATTACCCTTTGAGTCATACCTTCACTTGCCCCCCCTCTTCATGATGGACTATCCGGTATATGCCCATCATCAGTATCTAAATTGATATAAAAGCCATCAAAATATTTATAACTATTAACAACTTAATATATTTGAGTTTTTACAGATACTCTATCTGAAGAATTCCCCTTAACAGACTGTATGATTTTACTTACTCTTTAATAGTATACAATCTACACCTTTTTTAAGTTTTTTAAAAAATTTCTCCCCATATTTCCACAATATGACTTTTTCAAAATTTCTTTCTTCCTTGTGATTTTTGATATTTTATTCAATATACCTCACTTTCACATTATCGTAAAAATCGATCTTATCCGCTATTTCTTTGCTTACAGTAACTTCCTTTAACTTGCCTGAACCTAAAAAGATACTCATACCTACATACATTACTGACTTAGGTATATAGACTTTGTTTAAGTTCTTACAGTCTATAAAGCACAATTTATCTATATACAATAATCCCTCCGGTAATTCTATATTTTTTAAGTTATAGCAATGACCGAAGGCTGACTCTCCGATTATTCTCAGTTCTTTTGAAAAAATCACTTTTCTTATATCGGATCTAGAAAATGCTTTATTTGCTATACTGACAGTTCCGTCTTTTACTGCAAGCTCTTCTCTTTTTTTATCTACAAGCTCTATAAGATGATTTCCTATATATTTACAACCATACTCATCCTCTTTGATATTATTATAAAATTTTGTATTATAAAAAGAATTACCAATATATAATAAATCCCCTTCAAACTCTACAGCTTCCAAGTTTGTGCAAAGATCAAAAGCTCCGTCATATATTTCTTTCACCTTCTTTGGAATAATTATACTTTTAAGTAAAATACAGCCTTTGAATTCATCTTCACCGATATATTCAAGTGCTTTCGGTAATTCTATGTCTTCCAAGCTCTCACAATCTTCAAAAGTACAGGCATATATATGTGTAATAGACTTAGGTATTGAAATCTCAGATAAACTTTTGCAATTGGAAAATGCTCCTGCTCCTATATATTCTATGGTTTTTGGTATAACTATATATTCAAGATTGACACAATTTGAAAAAGTGCACGCTTCTATATTTTTTAATCCTTCAGGTAATACTATGCTCTTTATTTTTTTTGAATCCTCAAATGCATTTCCTGCAATTACATTGATATCTGAGGAAATTATAATATCTTCCTTGCTATCAATTGATTTTAATAAAATATTTTTGTAGCATTTTAAGCCATTCAAATCTGCATGCATATTTTCAAGCCACTCTGTTTCAGTGAAACACCTTATACCAACCTCCTTAATGCTACTCGGCAACTCAAGTTCTTTAAGATTATTACACTTATAAAAAGCATAATCACCGATTTTTTCAATATTATCTCCTAAATATACGGATAAAAGATTTGTACACTCATAAAATGTTCCAGCTTCCAAAACTTTCAAATTATCGGATAAAACTACCTTTTTCAAACCTATGCAGCTGGCAAATATAGAGTTTCCAATCTCTGTTACAGAAGAAGGAAGTTCTACAGTTTCAAGACTATTGCAACCTAAAAATGCTGCTGCCTCTATTTTTGTAACAGAATTTGGAATTTCTATATTTTTTAATGATTCACATTTATAAAAAGTATATTCTTTTATTTCTCGAACGGTATGCGGCAATGATATTTCTTTTAAATTACTGCAATCTCTAAATGCGCTTTCCCCAAGATATTCTACAGTTTCCGGAATATTCACTGCTTCCAGACTTATACATCCGCTAAAAGCGCCATCACCTACTTTCTCTAAAAATTTCGGTAGATTTATTTCTTTTAGATTCGTACAGTTTGCAAAGGCTTCTTTATGTATCATTTTTACACTTTCGGGAATATAGACCTTCTCTATAAACTTACAGCTATAAAAGGCATTGTCCATAATTTCTGTTGTGCCCTCAGGTATACTTATGAACACTCCTTTTTTTGACTTATCCAACAAGCCTGCTTTATATCCGCTAACTTTGTTATCTTTTAAAACTATATACCCTTTAAGATTTAAAAGTATATATGATATCAAAATAATTATCGTTCCAACTATAATTATCCAACGAATTTTATACCTCTGCTTCATATTCTTATCCCTCAATGATTATTTTTTCTATTTTTTACAATATAAGAAAATACTCTATCCCCCTTGACTATATTTTCCCTGAACTTGCATAATAACTTAACACAGCTAAGCCTATAGTAAATATTCCTGTCTTAAGACGAAATAAATTTACTACTTAGCTTACTTATCAAAAAATGAAATAATCTTAGCGATTCACTAAAAGACACAAAACCAATAGCTATCATTATTGGCAGTATAGAATACATACTAAAAAGAAAGAGTAAGCAGCATTGTATTCGTTTCCATATAAACTATCTTCAACTGCCATTTTTTAGCTAAAACATATATATAATTTTACTTTTTCACTTAATAATATCACAATAAACATAGATTATATCAATTTCACTTGTAAATATTTGTGTTTTTTATAAGGTAATAATAGCATATAAAAATAACATTCTCAAGATATTTCACTCGAGTCTTTATCCCTATTCATTTCTTATTAATACAAGACAATGTATCTTTTATAACACTTATATATGATCAAAAATTATAGATTAAGTGCATGTATCCAATAAATCTCAAAATAATACCAATTGGACAGTATTTTTTCATTCAATATTTCAGCCAATAAAAAAGCACAAACCTAAATCTTTGCTATAATGTAATTATAAGAAAAAAAATTCTAACAAGTTTGACTAGGGTGTGTCTTAAAACTGTAACAGACTATACTATTTGCACAAAATAAATATTGCTGCACAGTAAATAAAGGCA
>ERZ773073.763-NODE-763-length-16345-cov-14.731246_pt1 | contig 16345 bp, 19 predicted proteins | sample MGYA00580616_ERZ773073 | MGnify/ENA primary metagenome ERZ773073 (study PRJEB29015, sample SAMEA2737960) | human oral metagenome | biome: human oral; feature: human-associated habitat; material: dental | place: China | collected 2131 ...
GTATTTTCTCGCAATATTTTTTGAAAATTGAAAAAACTTTTTTATATAATTTATTTCCTAGATTAAACACTAATCCTACTATAGTTCCTATAAGAAAGAGCAAATACAACCGCAGATATATATTTCATTAAATCTATTAATAAAATACGCATTCGAATAGAACATAAACCAAATTTAAGATTTAGCCGTTCTTCATACTTCTCTAGTAACTTAATCCCTAAAAGTGCTCCAGCTGTACCACCTAGAAATATTGCATTGTTATTAATTATAACCCCAATCGACATAATATATCTCCCACCGCTCAAAAAATATGTAAACTTATTCTAACATGTAGTTTATTTTCTTGCAATACTTTTCAGTTATAGATAAATAATTTTATCTATAGTATAATAGTTATAATTATTTAGTGAGGTGGATTTATGGATATACTAACTATTGGACTTGGGACTATTGGAACTACATATGGATATTTATTTAATAAAGCTGGTCATAATGTAGAACATTTTATTAGAAAAAGCAGTAAAAAAATTAATATAACAGAATTAAATGTTGATATGCTAGATGGTCGAACTAATAAAAAAGGTAATCATTATACTGATATTTATAAGGTAAATACTAATACAAAAGATAGCTATAATTTTATTTTTATTAGTATGCCAGCAGGAAATATTGAAAGTGTCATTGAGACTCTAAACTCTAACAATATCAAAGGAACTATTATTCTATGTTGTGGTATTTGGGAAGATAAACAATATCTTGAAAAAGTAATGCAAGGTAGAAAATATATTCTTGGTTATCCTGTTGCTGGTGGTAATATTGTAGATACTACTCTTACATGCTGTATTTTTGATCATTTTATACTAGAGAAAAAAGAAAATTCTAAAATAGATGATTATGATCAACTAGTATCGTTATTTGAAAGTTGTAATATTAAGTTAGAAACACCATACGATATGCTTGAGTGGATTTGGTTACATATGGCTATTAATGCTGGTGTAGTATCTATCGCTGCAAAATATGCGGATATGAAAAATCCTACTGCGGCTGCAGAAAATCTTATGTCTTCATCTAAACTATTAGCTGAAGCAGTTTGTGCAATAAGAGAAACTTCTAAGATTATAAAAGCACGTGGTGTAAACTTAAAATACTATGGAAATGAACTTTGGGGATATAAACTTCCGTTATTTGTTTCTGTACCAATAATGAAACGAATGTTTACGACTAATATTCTTACCAGAAAGATTATGACACTACATAATAATACAGAAGATTTATTATTCGTCTGTAAGTGCCTATACGATACCGGAAAACAATATAACATAAGTGCACCTATATTTTATAATGCATATGAAAAAGCAGAAAGTAAATTTTAAAATAAAAAATGAAGTAATTCTATGTACTTACTTAGAATTACTTCATTTTTTATTTTATCTATTTTCCATACTATTAATCATAAATACACCAACATCTATAATTGGTAACTCTGTAATTTTTTCCAGTTCTCCTTTTATATATGGGAAATGTGTACAACCTAAAACTACAGCTTCTACTTTTGTTTGTTCAAAATAATTAAATAGATTTTTAAAATCAAAATCTCCAACTATTTTATGTGGACTGTTTTTTTCTTCAATAGCTTTTACCAATTCTAACATCGACAGGCCAACAACTTTTAATTCAGGATTTGATAAATATAAATTATTCTCCACACCAGTCAGACCATGAGAGTTCGCAGCCATAACAGCCAAATATTTATACTCTAGTCCTAAATTTCTATACATCTGCATCGGTGTAATAATATTTATCTCATTTTCAATAGCTAGTCTGTCAAAATCGACAACAGAACTCAAAGAATTACAATAAACGAAAATTGCACTACATTGCTGCTCTTTTATTTTATTTATAATTTCTACTATTATATCTTCTCGCTCAGTATCAACTAAAGCTTGAAATGTAGTTTGTTCTACAGGATTCTTCGAAATAGGTACTTTTACTATATCACTATAACCATGTTTATTCAGCAAATCTTCACCAAGTTGCGAATCAATTGGCGTTCCAGCCATAACCGCTATTTTCATCAACCTTCCTCCTCATAACAAAAATTCAATTACATTTAATTATACTACAAATAAATCTAATAAAAAAGAGAATTCTATACAACATTATTATAAACCCATAAAAGTAAACCTCGAACGCTTTGGTCTACTTATACTATATACCAAAGAATTCAAGGTTTATCCTAAAACTATTTTATTTCAATTTTTAATTCATCATCTTGGTAATCAAGGTTAACTTTCATTCCATCTTCTATACCATGACGGATAAGTTCTACAGAAAGTTTGTTTTCTATATGGCTCTGAATAAATCGTTTAAGCGGACGTGCACCAAACTTCATATCAAATCCAGCTGTCGCTACCCACTCTGAGATTGCTGGTGTATAGCTAAGTTCAATATTTCTAGCTGCAACACGTTTAACAAGCTCATTAAGAAGTTTATTAGCAATACCTTTAATGTTATCTTGTGTCAATGGTTTAAAGATAATTATATCATCCATACGATTAAGTATCTCTGGTTTGAAGTAACCGTAAAGTTGGTTAGTAACATTTTTACGAGTTTCTTCAGAAATAACACCGTCTTTTACTTCTTCTAATAGTTCTAATGAACCAATGTTAGAAGTCATAATGATAATTGTATTTTTGAAGTCTACTACTACACCTTTAGAATCAGTTAAAGTACCTTCATCTAATAGTTGTAATAAGATGTTAAATACATCTGGATGAGCTTTTTCTATTTCGTCCATTAAGATAATACTATATGGATTACGTCTTACACTTTCAGTAAGTTGTCCACCTTCTTCATAACCGATGTATCCTGGAGGGGCACCGATTAAACGGCTGACTGAGTGTTTTTCCATATATTCACTCATATCTATTCTAACGATATTGCGTTCATCATCAAATAAGTTAAGTGCTAAAGCTTTAGCAAGCTCAGTTTTACCTACACCAGTAGGTCCTAAGAATAGGAAGCTACCGATTGGTCTATTTGGATCAGCAATACCTGCACGAGAACGTAATATTGCATTAGTTACACTCTCAACTGCTTCATCTTGACCTATTACTTTTTCATGAATAGTATCAGCTAAGTTAAGAAGTTTTTCTTTTTCTGTTTCTACTAATCTAGTAACTGGGATACCTGTCATTTGACTTACGATAAAGCCAATTTCATCTTCAGTTACTTCTTGTTTTAGTAATTTATAATCTTCATGTTTAGATTTTTCTTCTAGTTCTTCTAACTCACGTTTTAATTTTGGTAAAGTTGAGTATTGTAATTCTGAAGCTTTTTCTAAGTTATAGTTATTTTGAGCTTGTTCTAATTCTAATTTAACTCTATCGATTTTTTCACGAAGATCTTTTACTGCAGATAATTTTTCTTTTTCACTATCTACTTGCAATTGAAGTTTATTTTGTTCTTCTTTTAAGTTTGCAAGCTCTTCTTTTAAGTTTTCTAAACGACGTTGTGATACTTCGTCATCTTCGCTACTTAAAGCTTTTTCTTCGATTTCAAGTTGCATTACTTTACGATTGATTGTATCTAACTCTGCGGGGTTAGATGAGTTTTCAGTTTTAATAGTAGCACAAGCTTGGTCGATTAAGTCTATAGCTTTATCTGGTAAGAATCTGTCAGTGATATATCTGTTAGATAATTCTGCAGCTTCTACGATAGCACGGTCAGAAATTTTAACACCATGATAAACTTCGAATCTTTCTTTAAGACCACGCAGGATAGATATTGTGTCTTCTACAGTTGGTTCTTTAACTAGAACTTTTTGGAAACGACGTTCTAACGCAGAGTCTTTCTCGATATATTGACGATATTCATTAAGTGTAGTTGCACCGATACAGTGTAATTCACCACGAGCAAGCATTGGTTTTAAGATGTTACCTGCATCCATTGCACCATCAGTTTTACCTGCACCAACTAACATGTGGATTTCGTCAATAAATAGGATTATTTTACCTTCTTGTTCTTTAACTTCTTTTAATACAGCTTTTAATCTTTCTTCGAATTCACCACGATATTTAGCACCTGCGACTAAACTAGTAAGGTCTAATTCAAATACTGTTTTGTCTTTTAAGCTTTCTGGTACGTCACCACGAACGATACGTTGAGCTAATGCTTCAACAATAGCAGTTTTACCTACACCAGGTTCCCCGATTAATACCGGATTATTTTTTGTTTTTCGTGATAAAATTCTAATTACATTTCTTATTTCTTCATCACGACCAATTACTGGATCGATTTTACCGCTACGTGCAGCTTCTACTAAGTCACGTCCGTATTTTTCTAATACTTCGTAGTTGTTTTCTGGATTTTCATTCATAACTTTCTTACCTCCTCTTATACCATCGATAACTTCAGTTACGTGTTTAAGTGTAGTAACTTTATCGACATATTTTTTTACTATACTATTTTTTACATAACTTGCAAGAACAATATGCTCGCAAGAAATAAATTTATCTTCATATTTATCTTTATACTTATTAGCTTCTATTAATAAAGCATTTAAATCATTACTCAAGTAACTGGCATAATTGATATTATCTCCTTCTACTCCACTTACTTTGTTGATTTCATTGTCTAACTCAGCTAGCAATGCAGCTTTATCAATATTTATTCTTCCTAATATATCACTATATAAATTACTACCAGTAAGAGCCGCTTTTATAAACATCTCACTAGTAATATTTTGACTTTTTTTCTCAGTTGCAAATTCGGAAGATTTCGCTAAGATTTCTTTCACACTGTTTGTAAAACTATTTATATCCATTGTAAATCTCCTTTGTCTTTTTTGTAGGTCTATGCCCGTCTAATTAGTATTTTAACGTCAAATTTTCTTTGACCTTTTTTGACCTTAAATAAATTATAACATGTTTGACCTTTTTTGACAATAGTTTTTTGAAAAAAATTTTAGAATATAATTTATCTTTTAAAAATAAAAGAAAAAGCATCTAGAATTAGATACTTAATACTATAATTTTCTTAATTGACTAATAAATTTTTCTTTTGAAATTGAAATACCCAATTCAGAATGGAAATTTCTAAGCGTACTATATTGATATGGCTGCAAAGTTCGTTCCGTTATTGGTTTCTCCAATTCAATCTTAGAACAAATGTTTATATATGTTTGAACATAATTTTTTACCCTTGTGAAAATACGATTTGAATTTTTTAAATAAAATTTCTTCTCCTCTATATCACTAAAGTGATAAATTCTTAAATAATCTATATGTTTTTTTTCTATGATAGTTAGCTTACTAAAGTCTAATGCTTTTAAACACTGTCTGCCGTCATTCCTTTCATACGTAACATAAGGAAATATATGCCTAGCATTTCTTAAATTTGCAGAAATTCCCGATCGTAGTGGTATAGCAATCAATAAATTCTTGATATCTAAAATCATAACTCCATGACCTCTCGCTACATCTTCTTGAAATTCATCTAAATTTTTATATGTATTAAAATAATCCTCCGTTAACAGATGAAAATATAAGCTGTTTTTATTTATATTTGCCATAATATATCCCCATTATTATATGAAAAAAGAGTCTTTATTTTTAGAGTCGCGACTCCTACGACTACATCAACTTTAGAGTATTTTCTTTTTAGAGTCGGTATTACTCTCCGACTTCCTCTACTATTATTATATAGAAAAAAATAATTTATGTCAAATATCTCTTTACTGATACTTATTGCTATTTTTTGCTCACAAAACCATTTTTTTCTAATAGTTCTTTTGTTACAGCTTCTATTCCTGAAGCTTGTGCATAGAAGTCTGCGAATTTCTTAGTCCATGTTTTAGTTTCACGAGCTTCTGCAAAGTCAATCATAGTTTGACGATATTGTTTTAATACTTCTTCATTTGATTTTGGAAACTCATTATACCCAACATTAGCCTCATGTGGTAATCTTGGTTTAACTTTTTCTGTAGATTTTTCTTCATCTATTACACCAATACTTAGTCCACATAAGAATAATGCATTTTCCGGAATATTTAAAAGTTCAGAAATACCCTTAGCAAAACCTCGTACTCCACCACAGTAAACTATACCATATCCTAAAGACTCAGCAGCCAAAGTAGCGTTTTGCATTGCAATACCAACATCCATAGAACCTATTAATAATGGTTCGTATTGGTTAGAAATATCAAACTCTCCACCTTCAATATCAAATGACAACTTAATATTGCTGTAGTCAATACAATATACCAAAAATGCTGAAGAACTTTCGATATGAGCCGCATTACCTGGTGCTTTATCTTTAATTAAATCAGCAATCTTTTGTTTTGTATCCCCTGTTGCTACAATAATGCTGTAGTGTTGTCCATTCATCCAACTTGATCCTTGTTTAGAACATGCTATAATTTGTTCTAAATGCTCTTTTGGAAGTTCACTCCCTTTTACAAAACTTCTTCTTGTACGGTGTTGCATCATTGTTTCTATTACTTTATTCATAATTGACCTCCGAATCTAATTAGTAATTTTATTATATCGCGAAAAAAGTCAAAATAAAAGAAAGAAGATGATAATAAATATATAATTAATATATTTTATACTCTTACATTTGAATTATTCGAAATCCATTTTGTTTACAGACATCTTCATTACATTATCACATATCTTCGCTATTATTTTTACCTCATTATAATTATTAATTTTTATTCTTGATAATAAATCGAAATAACTCCGCTATCTACTTTTCTATTATTTTCTTTTCCCCATTCTTCAAAGGTTAGGCTCGACGACTTTTTCCATTCAATGTAATTTTCTATAAGTTCTTTATAAAAACATAAATTTTTAAATAAATATTCTTTTTTTTCTTCTGATACTATCTTTTCTATTTCATTTTGTGTAACTTCACATAATTTTAAATCTTCATATTCTTCTCCGTCTTTACAATAATACTCTGGTAAATGATGAGTCGCAAACCAAAGCCTGTCTAACTTTTCTTTAATAATAAAAATCCTTGCATCATAATAATTAGGATTGATTTCTAGTGATTTTCTAATATAATCCATGCGATATAAATATTTCCCCGCCCAATAAAATATTTTTTCATCAACATTTCCTCTTTCACAGCACTTTTGTAACTTACCAGTCAAAACCTTTCTTAAAGGATAAGGGATTCCTTCGTCCATAATGAATGATGTATTTTCTAATTCAAATAAAGTTCTAATAAATTGCAGTTGTTCAGCTTCACTTCTTGTTTCAAAGTCTTTTATAAATAGCTCCAAATGCTGAAATGCTTCTTTTCTAAGTCCTTTTTCTCTATTTATCAAATAATTTTTATATTCCTCTTCTTTATCAAATACACCAATTAAAACTTTTAAAGCCTGATTGAGTACCATATTGTGTGCCATAGTTTTCTCCTTTAAAATTAAGACCTCTTATATTCTCGCTCAAATATAAACTTTTCAGGATGAGCTTTGATATAATTAAATTTATTTTCTTCTACTTTATACTCAAAAGTAAAATCGTCTACTTCATCTAAAATTCCAAAAAATTTCTCTTCAATTTTTTCTTCCAAAGATTCAAGCATATTCAATCTTTCCTCTCTATCAAACGAAATTGTTCCACCACAACAATCAATAACTTTTTAAAAATTAGCTGCAAATTCTGGAATTCCACAATGTTTGAAATCATTTAAAGCATCTTCCTAAAAAATCCCTGTGGAATTATAGAAAAATTGATGATGTCTTCCTTTAATAACTTCTCCAAAATACCGATGAATAGTATATAAATATCTTTACTCTAAAGTAAATCTTTCTGAAGTCATCAAATATTTCTCATACCCTTCATAACAGATAATCATTTTAAACATTGTATCACAAATATTTTATGATTCATCAAGATTTTTAATATCCTGAATTGTAATTTTTTTATAGATTTTTTCATCTAAATAGCAATTTAAACATTTACCATTTTCAAATTTATGATTGCAATTTTCATAACCATAAAGATAGTGAGAACAATTAGGACATAAGTTAGCCATTTTTGAAGTTTCTGCAAAATATTGACTTTCACATTCATCACAAATTTTTATTTTTTTGCTTTGCATATAATCATTCTCCATACATTTCTTCTTATCCATTAAGCCCGACAAATTCTATATTGAATTCCTTAAAATCATCTATAAAAACAAAGGCCTCTTTTCTCAAAATTGTTAATTTTCCTTCAAATTCATTTTCTCCTATTAAATAAAATCACTTATTATCTATTACAAGTTTTTCCATATTTTAAAACTCTCTTAAAAATTAAAGATTATTTATTTTATTAAATCTTATTTATCAATGCTTGATAATATTTTTTTCCACCATCATTATTTGTTTTTTCTCATTTTTCATTAAAAAAACGAATAACTTTTTCTTTGTATTCATTAGAAATTTTTTCAATATTCTTGCTTATAGGTACCAAAAAACTTGTTTCTCCAATCTTTTTAGGTGCCATTTTTACTATCTTCATAAAATAATCCCATTTATTTTCTTCTTTCAATTACCATAAATATCCTTTTCTATTTTTCAAATTCCAATAAAATACTTTCAAATATATCTTCCAGCTCCTCATCAGCTAAATTATATTTTTCTTGTACTATTTTTATATTTTCATAAATTTCAGCTAGTGCTTATGGTATTTTATTCAAATAGTCTTCTCTACTTTTAATACTATATTCTTTAAGTAAATTCTTTATTTCTAAATATAATATCTTTCACTTTATCCATCAATTCTTATGTTAAAAATATCTTCATATAACCCTTCAAATTCAATGTCTAAAATATGATGATAATCAATAGTGTGCTCTGTATATGTTAATAAAGTTGTATTTCCCATTCTTCTAAATATCGGCTTACCTAATTTTGAGATAATACTTTCAATATTTTCATCAGGATAACAGTATTTAAAAGTATCTGATTCTACACAAGCCAAAGTTATTTTAGATAAATTTTCTTCATAAAGATTAATTAGCTTATTAGTGAAATCAATTTCTTTCTGCGTAAAATCTTCTTTATAAATAGTTACTTTAAAATTTTCATCCTCAAATTCATAATTCGAAACATACCTTGAATCATTTAAAATAAAATCTTCTTTTTTTAATAAATATTTCATAAAATTAATTCCTTTAAAATTACAGTTTATTTTTTTCTCAAAGATTCCGGGATATTTTTATATGGCGAGGCTAAAAAATCTGTCTCCTCTATCTCTGCTATCATAAAAGCATTTTTTTCAACAATAAGTCCTGTTTTAAAAACTCCATTTTTTACTTTTTCTTCAATTGTCATTAAAAGTTTTGCATCATCATAACAAATATAATCTTCTTTTGGACAATTTTCTAAACTATCATATTTTTCATAAATATAAGTCGGTGATAAAAGCCAGTAAATCGTTTTTGCAGTTTCTATATCACATAAACGATGGTTAAGGATTTGCTCTAATAAAAAATTTCCGAAATTAAAATTGTATTCAGCAATCAAAAGATGAAGTTCTTCAGATGATGAAATTTTCTTAATTTCTTCTTTTACCTCTGTTTGGTAAGCTTCAAAGCCAATTTCTCTTTGCTTTAAGTATTCTTTATAAAAATCCTCCTCTTCATTACCTTTCATAGCTTTGTCAAAGACTTCTTTTTTCATATTAAAATAATAATTGTCCTCGGCAATTTCTGCTTTTAATGAAATATTTTCTAAAAATTCTTTTCTCATACTTTCACCTCTCTTAAAAATTAAAATCTTTTTTATTTACTAAAAACCTTCTTTTTATGTATCCTACTTTAAATATGTTCAAAGATTTCATTTACAATGCCTTCTCCTACCTTATTACAGCCTTCCATAATAAAAAAATTTGTTCCTTTTTTTAAGTTTGAATAGTCAACACCCTCATAGATTGGATTCAGGAAACAAATAGTTTCTTCATCAAAATTTTTAATTTCTCCTTGTTCAAAATAAAATCCCAAATACTGTGTATCTCCTTTTAAAAAAATATGGGGTCTATAATTACCTGACATCAAGTCTGGTAAAGATTTCCTTTTATTTTTATCGAATTTAATTGTACAAATAAATGTTAATTTTTTCATACTTTTACCTCTTAATTTATTAACTACCTTGTTAATACACGAGTAAGAAATTCTTTTTCTATTTCTGCAACAGTCATTTTCGTTCTCACATCAGGATTTTCTTCATAATTTTCTGTGAGTTCTTTTATCACACATTGTTTAAATTCTTCTGCTGTTTTTTGTCTATAATAATCAAAGGCATGAAAAGAACCACTTGAACATCTTCCCCAGTCAGCTAAATAGCCAATAATTTCAAAAGCGTAGTCATTATATTTTTCAAATTTTTTCGTTTCTCTACTTTTTAGATATCCAGAAACTAAATTTATAAAATAATGATAGTATATTGGGTCTCTAAATGAATTATATTCTTTACTATGAAAACTTGGATCGATTATATATGCTGTTAAAACATCTTCCATCGTTGGTTTTTCTGACATCTTAATATCTGTTTGTATATAATGATAAAATGTTTCTTTATCATAAAATTTACCTTCAACAGCTATAACTACTCCCCACATACCATCTACATAATTAAATAACATCACAGCTCCATTTTTGTATTTACTTTCTACTTCTACAGGCGGGGCTACTCTTTTTTTAGGTTTTTCTTTTTCGATGCTAATTTTTTTTAAAAATTTTTCTAAATTTTTACTTCTTTGTTTGATAAATTTGTCATCTGCACCTAATTCTTCATTTACTCTTAAATCTTCTTGATTAGCGATGATATTTTTTATTTTATTTAAAAATTCATCATTAAGTTGACCAACTTCCCACATACAATAAGCAAGAGCAAAAATAACATTAAATCTATCTTCGTCATCTTCTTCTAAAAGTAATGAATTTTTAATATTTTCTACTTCTTCTCCAAGATTAAATCTTCTAAAAAATTCTTCTTTTACATCTAATGAAGTATCATTTCCAAAAATCGTTGCATTCCAAGCTCCCATAATTGTCTCCTATAAAACTTTTAAATTTAGTTTTTCACAGTAATTATATCATTTTTCATATATCCTTATAAAGCAAAATCCCTTACAAGTAAAGAGCCTGTTAATTTAAAGCAGTAACTTGCTCTTTTGAATTATCTAAAAGTCAGATAGAACTTATCTCACCTTTTCTAAAATTTTATTTTTTCTTTTTACCATTAATTGATGAAAAATATTTTTCAGTTTCGTAATATATCTTAAAGATTCGTCACGATAATAAATTCGTTCAATAGAATTTCATTCTTCTTTTATAAGTTTTTCTAATACACTATTTAAGACATCACTTATACTTTTCGTTTGACTTATTTTTCAACATCAACACTTTCGTTTGATATGTTTTCTACAAATTTACATATTAATCAAGTGATGAAAAAGATAATAATCTAAACTATACTTTCATTTAATCCTACAACAGTACTTATATAATATCCTTCTGCTCAAAACTTTCTATTTCCATACTTACATTTCAAGTTTGAATGCATATCGAATATCATCAATGAACTTTTTCCTTTCAAATATCCCATTATACTTACATAACCTTTGTATTATATTTACTATATCTCTTTTAAATTGATTTCTGAAAAAGAAAACCAAGAAATTTTATTTGATTTTATAGAAGAAGATCCTATTATAGGTTATAAAAAAATAGAAAAAATAGCTGATAATTCTAAAAAGTTTTTTTATTTAGAACCTAGACATATAAAAGATTTTGTTGAAATAAAAATTAAAAATCAAAGACTTTTTATTGAGATTAACCAAGAAGAATTAAGAAAGGAATTAGGATTTAGTTTAAAATATGAAACCAAGAAATATTCAAAAGATAAACTAGATAAAAATGGTATTGATGATTGGTTAAGAGCAGTTGAAAGAATAAAAATTTCAAAAACTGAATTTGATGAAATTTTAAAAGAATTTAATGAAAATAATTGTGAAGTTGAATTAAGAAATGTTGAAAAAGTTAAATCAATTAATGAAAAATAAAAAAAGGAAGAAAGAGATAAGGAAAGTGATGATATGCAAATTTTAGACATAGCAACAACTAAAAATTATGAGGTTGAAGGAATAGTTTTAAATAAAAAAACAGTTGAAGAAATTTATGAAAAATTTTTCAAAGAAAATATTGAGAATTTAATAGATAAAAAAAATAATGGTTTTATAATTCCATATATTAATATAAATGGAGAAAAAGCCAAAAATTATTCAAAAGAAAAATTAGTAAATTTCTTTAAAAAAAATGGTTTTTTTGAAATACATTATTTATTTGATGGAGAAAATTTTGAAGTTTCTTACACAAGTAATAGTTATCTTTGTCAATTAAATGATATTTTTATAAAAGATCCTTTTTTGGAAAGTTTAAATTTAGAAGCGGGATACCAAAATCATTTTAAAGGTTATCCTATAAAATTAAATGAAGAATATGATTATCCAGAAAAAAAAGAATTTTCGGAACACTATATTTTTAAAGAAGGTAAATATTATCATGAAAAAGAAACAGTTAAATATTTAGAAGTTTTAAATAAAAACATTTCTGAAATATTAGAAAGAGAATATAATCATATTAGTCGTTATTTTTTAAGAAATGCCGAAAGAATAGCTGAAAAAAAGCAAATAAAATTTTCTTTTGAAACAAATCGTTTTGATTTTTTAAAAGAACAAAAATTTGAATATGAAGTTAATCAAAAAAGATATGTTTTTAAAACTCTAGAGGCTGTTATTACAAATTTAATTAAAATTTTTAAAGAAGATAATTATTTGCAATTTCCTAGTAAATTTATAGGAAAAGAAGATATATTAAATTTTAAATATGGAGATTTTTTAATAAGTTTAGATCAATACAACAATGGTACTTATTTTAATGAAAAAAGATATATTACAAAAGAACTATTTAACAAATATTTGGAAAAAGAAAAAAATTAAAGAGGTGAAATTATGCAAAAAATAATTAGAATTGAAAAAGAATTAGAAGGAATAATATTGAAAGATGATACTATTGATGAATTTTTAGAATTAATAAGAAAAATTTATCAAATACCTATATTAGTTGATTTAAGCAAAGAAAGAAAGATTTTTATAGAAAAGGGATATATTCAAATAAAAATTCAAAATGATGTTTTTACAGCTAAAAAAGGTGATGTTTTATTAAAACATGAACAATATGGAAATAATATTACTTATGAATTTGTACCAAAGGAAAGATTTAAAAACGAATATAAAATTAAATAATACATTTATGATATAAATATAAAAATAATTTTTAGATTTATATTATTTTATTAAAAATTACTCAAGAAAAAGAAATCTTTATATTCCAAAGAAAAAAGCACTTTTAAAAACATATATATTTTGAATGATTTTTTTTAAAAATATACTTGTTATAAAGAAAAAAAGTGTTATAATTAATTATAAAATTTATTTATAGCTAAATAAAAAAATAAAAAATGCGATTGAGCAAAAAGGAGAGTAAAAATGGCTAATACAATTAGAGAATTTGAAATTGGAGATTTTTTAACAAAAGAATTTAAAGAAAAATCAACAAAAGAAGCATCAAAAAAAACAAATGGAATAATTCCTTATGAAACTATGCAAGAAGTTTATAAACCCTTAGTTGTTGAATTAAAAAAACAAATGGGAAATGCAAAAACACAAGAAGAATTTGATAATGTAATTGATAATTTTGGAAAAGACCAAGAAAAAAAATTACAAGCACACCTTACACAATCTCTTGAAAAATTAAAAAAAGTAAATGACAATGTTGAAGAATTACAAAAAGTAAATTCTTTTTCTGAAATAACCCCTGAAATATCAGCTAAATTAGATGATGAAGATAAAAGAAAGGTAACTTTTATGCAAGGTACTGAAATTTTAGTAAAAGAAGATGTCTTAAAAGATATTCCACTTAGACCAAGTACATATACTCTTGATAGTAATGTTGGAGATATGGGAAAATTCTCAAAAGAAACTGATATATTAGAAATAATCAGAGATGATAAAGAATATGAAGGACACAATATTGCTGAAAGAATAAAAAACAATCCAAAATTAAATGAAAATTATGAAATACATCGTATGGATAATTCTCCTATTGAATATAAAGTAAAAGGGGAAATACAAACTGATAAATTTGGTAATCCAATAGATAATGGAAAACAAGCTGAAGAAACAAAAGTGGTTACTAGACAACCAGCACTCCTTGTAAAAGAAGCTGTTCTTGGAGAAGTTTTAAATAAAATTGATAGCCAAAACAAAGAAGAATTAGATAGAAATAAAGAACTTAAAAAGGCAAAGGAAGGAAAAGAAGCTAATCCAAAAGATTTAAGTTTTAAACCACATGAAAGAGTAAAAAATTTATTAAGCAAAGATATAGCAAGTAAACTTTATAAACAAGACAATGCAATTAATTATGGAAAACATATTCAAGAAAAAATTTCTGAATTAATGCCTTCAAAAGAAGAACTAACAACTATGGCTTCAAGAAATTTTGAAAATGCAGCAAAAGTTGCAAGTCTTAACCCTACTTCGCTTTTAAAAGATAAGCAAGAAGAAAACTTTACTTTCGTAGGTATGATGTTTAGAGAAACACCTTCATCTATTAGAGAAATTCCAGATAAATTAGTTATAGATAGCACAGTTATTCCAAAAATAATAGATGAAAGACTAGGAAGAGGAGATTATGCAGATTCTACATATAAAATAACTTCTCCTACAAGAATAGCTGAATTACAAAGACATATAGATTATTTAGAAGCTGTAAAAAGTGGGAACAAGGAAGAATTTTTAGAAAAAGAAAAAGAAGAATTTAAAAAGAGAATTGGGAAAAGTGGAAAAACAACAGCTAAATCTGATAAATCTGGGATAGAAGAAGCTGGTGAAGCTACTAAAACTGATGAAGAAAAATCTAAAACAACAGTGCCTTCGGTAGAAGAACCAACTGTTGGAAAAACAACTGATGGAAAAGAAGAAAAGACAAAAGAGCCTGATGATGAATTTCCATTTTAATAAAATATAATAAGATTATAAATAAAAAGGTAAGCTTAAATAGTTTACCTTTTTTTTATATAGAAATATGGTATAATATAAAGAAAAAATGGTGAAAATTATGCTTAGAATAGAATTTAAAAAGAAAAATAAAAATAATAATAAAAGTGCTAAAGGTGCTTATGAATATATAACTAGAAGTGGTTTAAATAGAAAAGAAGAAATAGCTAAAAGTACAGATCTTATTTTCACTTCTTCTAAAATACCAGTTATTTTTGAAAAAGAAAATCAATTTTGGAATACGATCGATAAAAATGAAAGAAAAAATGGTAGAGTTAATAGCGAATTATTAATAAGTTTACCAAGAGAATTAAGTGTAAAAGACAAAGTTGAAATGATAGAAGATTTTATAAAAAATACTCTTAACAAAAATACTAGCTATTCTTATGCTATTCATAATCCAGTAGCTAGTGATGGTTTGCCTAATCCACATTGCCATCTTATGTTATATGAAAAAAATTTTCCTAGAAATTTTTATAATGAAGAACTATCAAAAGAAATAAATAAAAAAGATTTTAATTTAACTTTTGTTAAAAATGGTAATTATATTGAAAAAGAAAAAAGTTATCGTGAAAAAGCTTTTATCTATAAAGCAAGAGAAAATTATGAAGAGCTTATTTTTGAAAAAAGTAATGATATTTTAAAAAAACAAATGGAAAAATTTGCTAAAACACCTATTGAAAATATGAAAGATAAATCAAATAAAAATTTTTTTATCTTAAAAACTGAACAATTATTAGAAAAATTAAAAGGGGAAAAATACATGGAAAACATAAAAAATTTTTTAAATAATAATGAAGAAGAAGAAAAAAATGAAAATATTGAAAAGGCAAAAGAATACTTTAAAAACTTAACTGAAAATGAATTAAAAGACTATAATAAATTTTTTCCAGCCAAAAAAGATTTTTTTGAATTGATGAAAAAAGAAGAAAATAAAATCCTTACAGATAATGAAATTATAGAAAATATGAAAGATATTAACATACAAGGTACTCCTAATTCTATAATTAATGAACAAAGTGATTTATTAAATATAGATAAAAATATCAGGGAAACAACTAATCTTGAAAATATAACTAATAAATATATTTACGACAAAATATTAACAAAAGTTTTTAAAGTTGAAAATTTTAACTTAGACAATAAAAAATATTTTTTACTAAATGATTTTTTCAAAAATATGAAAGAAGAATTTAAAATTAATGAAAAAGAATTTAGAATTAGAAGAA
>ERZ773073.766-NODE-766-length-16296-cov-5.957761_pt1 | contig 16296 bp, 12 predicted proteins | sample MGYA00580616_ERZ773073 | MGnify/ENA primary metagenome ERZ773073 (study PRJEB29015, sample SAMEA2737960) | human oral metagenome | biome: human oral; feature: human-associated habitat; material: dental | place: China | collected 2131 ...
GCGTTGAGGTCCGTGGCCAGGAAAGCCGAGGGTAGTCTGTTCGCCGTCGCGCTCACCGCGTACGGACTCATGCTCTCCCGCACTGGGGGAAGCAGTGACTTCGCGATCGGGATGCCCGTCTCCGGTAGGTCCCAACCTGGCACTGAGAACCTGATCGGGTGCCTTTTCAACACCGTGTGTGTGCGAATGTCTTTCCGGCAGGAAGATACGGTCTTGGAAGCGGTCCGCCGCACATCGGCTGCTCTGGTAGAAGCGGTTGCTACTCAAGACATCCCCTTCTCCGAAGTCGTGCGCGTCGTTGCTCCCGAGCGTGACAGCGCACGCAACCCAATCTTCTCGGCTTTCTGCTCGTCGCTGGACGCCGAACCGGCCATGTTTATGCTCGACGGGCTGCAGACCGAATGGGTTGTGCCTGAATATCAGGTTGCCCGTTTTGACGTGAATGCGACATTCGCTCTAGGCATGCGGCAACCGAGCATTCAGATGGAGTTCTCTCGGGAACTCTTCGAATCGAGAACAGCAGAACGTCTGATCGATCGACTTATCGAAACCCTAGATTGGGTCGGCGCGGATCCGACTTGCCGTATGTCCGACGTTAACATTATGCCTCTCCGCGAGCGACGAGAAGTACTCGAAATATTGAATGGGGGTCGGTAATGTCGAGTCGAAGTACGCTTTTACGAGCGGGGAGCCGCCAAATCGCCGTCAAACATAGTTATGGAATACAGCCTCGCCCCAGCCGCGCCGCGGCGGTGCAACTCCCTGCGATTCACCTGGCTGACCTCTTGCGGCGACGCACTCATCGCGTGGAGTTGACAGGAGTCACGTTCGAGCGCACACGCGTCGCGCAGGCGTGGAGCACCGTAGTTGCAGTACATGACGCACTCCGGCTCGTTCCCAGAGACGAACAGTATGATGGCCTGTGGTTCCTTGAGCGTGAAATGATCGACACGCTGGACGTGCCAGACGTTGACATGCTTGACGAGGCGGAGGACGGGCGTCCACTGCGCTGGTGGCTCGCACCGGGTGGTGAACGCATGGTAGTGGCGGTCAGTGCCGTCCTTGTCGATCGCAGTTGCTGGGGAATGCTCCTCGCCGACTTCTGTGCTGCCTACAGTGCCGAGTGTACTGACAGTACCTTTGATAGGCAGAGAGTAGGCCTAGAGTATGCTGATCGTTGCTATCAGCTAGTTTGCTCTTCTCTGTCGGATGACAGCGGGAACGGAGGTAACAGTGGTGAGCTGATGTCCTCGGTGAGGCACGTTTCGGTCGGTGATGATATGACCCAGGTTAGCCGGATTCTCCCAAGGAAATCTGAGGCGACGCAGGAAGAACGGAGCGTGGCGATTGGGTGGCTGAGCGACCGCATGCGGAGTGCCCTACGGGAGTTCGATGACTGTCTTGACAGTGCGCAGATCACCGTTCGGCAACCGTCACCTTCGGGGTGGGAAGGCATCATCGTCGGCCGGGTTGATGACTGGAACCCCGTGACTCTCGACGTCGATGCTGAGATCGATGTAATTGACGTACCCGGGTTATCTGTTGCGGGAGCTGATCCCATTGTCATTCCGATTCTCGACCATACTGTCCCCGTCCAGGCGTTTCTCATGCGCCGACCCGGCGGGACCACACTTGTTAGTTGCGCTTCGGCGTCGCGTGTTGGTTCGTTGTCGGCGATCCTAGCCGGTCAAGAACCAGTACGCCGCCTACCCGATTCCCGACCACCCATACGGCGTGACGAGAAATCCTTGCGTCCTCCTTCGCTACGGACGCCTCAACGTTGGCTATCGGGTGAAGTGGTAAGGAGGGCGGTATGCACTCGGGCTGCGGAGTTCCACGCGCATGGTGTAAGGCGGGGGCAGATCATCCAGGTCATTCTTCTCGACATGCCCGAGACGGTGGTCAACCTGCTTGCCGCGTTGGAGTGTGGGGCAGACGTATTGGCATTGCCGGCGCACGAGAGCGCCGACCAGCTGACCGGCGTTGTGGCTGCGGGTACCGATATTGTCGGCACCTCTTTTGGGGAGCCGACCGGTGACGGCGATGGGGCGGTCATCTTCCCGAACGGTGGGAGGCGTCTACGAGTCCCTCTGGACGAACACATACGTGCAGCAGCGTGCCTTGCCGATGATTTGGCTGCCGACCAGGTGAGAGCCGTGGCGGTGCGCCTGTCAGCGTGCAGCGATGATCTCGTCGCCGTTTGCCTTGCTACTGCTTGGGTCGGGGCAGAGTTGATTCTGCTGCCTGCCGATGCCCATGCGGGGCTAGACCTTGTGGAGCAATCCGCTCTGTCTACCGTCGTGCATTCCAGTTGCGGTGCACACCGATGGCCCGTTCCTGCACGCCGCCTTGACACAGTTGACATCCTTGGCCGGCAGCCTGGCGCCGGACACCCTTATGATCGCTGGGCTGTGATCGAGGCACTCGGGACACCCTGGACGCATCGTGAGTGCACGGAGGAGTCATGGGTACACCCCGGTGCTACTGTTTGGGCATCCGGAATTCCTGCACCGCCGGGGGGGCGTGGACAACTTGCCGTACCTATCGCCCTCGGAACCCGTTATGCGCAGGATCCCCGGGCAACTGCGCAGCGGTTCCTCCCCGTCGACGGTGGAGAGCGTATGGCCATCATTCCTGCTTTGGCAGAGCAGGGCGACCATGGCTGCAGGCTGCTCGAATTCCCCCGCGATCGTTGCGTCCAGGATGGGCGAACCGTATCGCTGCATTCCGTCAACGAAGCCGTCGGCGATGGATTCGTCGCGCTGGTGCCGAATACCGAGCACGCATTAGTGGTGCTGCCAGAGAGTGCTGACATTGCCCCCGGCAGTTCCTTCCTGCAAGATGCCTTGGTGGGCCGTCACATCAATCCCTGTGATCTCTCGATGGCGGATGCCCTACTCATCGTCGAGGGCGTCCGGTCCGAGGCAGATCCGGCTGCGATATGGGCAAGCGAGACAGAAAAAAGGCTCTCCCGAGACGTCGTTCGGCCGGTCTTGGGCACTGATGTAGGTAGCGACGTCAACTTTTTCACTCTGGGAGCAACATCGCTGCAGCTGATGCGAATCGTGCTGGTCACGAAGAACATCTTCGATGTAGATGTACCGCTGTCCGAGTTCTTCAGCAGCCCGACCCTGCATACCCTCGCACAGTATGTAGTAGTCGCCGACAACGGCGGGAATGTCGAAGCGGCGATCGACGCGATCGATGAGTTGACCGAGGAGTTGTAATCATGAATGTCATAACCCCCGCGCAACATGACCGCCTGACCGAGGTGATGCTCGACCCGCGCCTCATGACACACGGCAGCTTAACTGCTGAGGTGCCCTCTCCTCTTTCGTTCGCTGACGTTGCCTCGACGTGGGCGCAGATCGTGCGTGAAGTCGGATTCGACCGGTGGCTTGAAGCCGACGGTGAATTTGCAGGAGTATTGGCCTCGCCAGGAATCAACGAAATCGGTTTGGGGGACAATACCCCGCCAGTAGTCGACCAGCCATGCGTACTATTGGTCGATAGCAAGAATGTTGTCTGTTCATTGTGTCTGAAGTACCGTCACAGCCACCTCGACGATTACACCGCCAGCCTCGTTTTGGATGAGACGGTTCGCCGAGCCACAGGTGAGGTGCCGCGCCGCCTGCGGACAGTGGATGAATACGTCGAGTGGGCATCGAGTCAGAACGCTGAAATGCGTGCGTATTGGTCTACCGCGATCGATAGCCTCGACGGCCCCACTCCTCTCTTCGGAGAGCATGTGGGTGTGACTGCACTGACGGGAACCCAGCTGGTCGAATTGTCACCGAACGTTGACAACGGGATCACGGCGCTGGCTGAGCGGTTCAAGTGCCCACGCAGCTGGCTCTTGGTGCTTGCCTGGGGGGTGGTGGTCAACAAGTTTCGTAACTCCGACATGTCTGCAGTGGGAGTGCGTCTCGACGCCCGCGGTGCACGGTTCACGGATGTCGCCGGTGTCTTCGATATGACGGTCCCGTTTGTCGTTAGCCTTGAACACTGTTCCTCGGACGATTGGCTTGCAGTTCAAGTCGACCGGATACGAACCCTTGCCGAAAACGTGCACCTAACGCGTCAGGAGCGGAATGTTGCCTGCGGCCGGTTGGGTGCGGCCGACCTCTTCGACACCGTGGTCGATGTCCGAGATTGGGATGGGGTACTTCTATCTGCGGCGCAGTCTGCTCCCATGAGTCTGCGTTTGATTGATGGCTACGTGGAAATGGTATTTGACCAAAAAGTGGTGTCTACCACCGAGGTTACGTCCATAGAACAGTCGGTGCAAAGCGTCCTGACACTGCTCACTACCGGGGTCGACGACATGTCTGCCATTACACTCCTTAGGGGTGGTTCCTTGGACACAGTGTTGCAACACAATGCGACGGACCATGAGTATCCGGGGGAGGTCTGTCTTCATCAGCTTTTCGAGGAACAGGTGTGGCGGTCACCAGACCGGGTTGCGGTAACCTTCGAGGGAAAAAGTCTAACTTATGGCGAGCTGGATGCGAGGGCGAACGCGTTGGCGCGCCGCTTACACAACCGTGGTATCGGCCAGGATGATATCGTCGGCCTCTGTGCCGAACCGAGCCTAGACCTACAAGTAGCGATACTAGGAATTCTCAAGGCCGGTGCCGCCTACGCTCCGCTCGACCCGTACTTCCCTCCGGATCGACTCGAGTATCTTTCCAATGACCTGGACTGTCCAGTTGTGCTCGCCCAGCGGCACCTGATAGGCCTCCTTCCCGGCGTGACACCATTGGCGATCGAAGATCTGCTTCAGGATACCGACCTCACCCTTCCCGGTCCTGAAGTGCATGTAACCAAAGATAATCTTGCGTACGTCATGTACACATCAGGGTCTACCGGACACCCTAAGGGTGTACTCATTCAGCACGGCGGGGTTGTCAATTTTCTGTGCTGGTTGAGGAATCGTTACGAACTGCACCCTGAGGAGTCGGTGTTGCAGTGGACCGCATACAGTTTCGATGCGGCTGTCTGGGAGTTGTTCTGGCCATTGTCAGTGGGGGCGAGAGCAGTAATCGCCCCAGGGCGGATCCATGTCGACCTGCGGCGCTTTATCCAGCTGATCATCGAGAACGAGATCGTAGCACTCCATTTTGTGCCTGCCATGCTACAGACGTTCCTCAGCGCTAACGAGGCAAGCGCCTGCACGAGTCTGCGATACATCATTGCGAGTGGCGAGCCGATCTCCATGAATCTGCTCGAGCGTTTCCAGGCGAGAATGGATGCGCAGCTAGTAAACTTCTATGGTGTGACCGAGGTTTCGATAGATTCGACGTCATACACGTGCCCACCCGTCCAAGAAATCGATTTCGTCCGTTCGGGTGTGCCAAATTATAACACTCAAATCTATGTTCTTGATGCCTGGATGCAGCCGCTTCCGTTCGGTGCGAGGGGGGAGATCTATATTGGCGGGGATTCCGTGACTCGGGGATATCTGCGGCGGCCAGGAAAAACGGCCGAAAACTTCGTTCCTGACCCATTCCGCGGCGATGGTTCCCGACTGTATCGAACAGGCGACTTGGCGCAGTTGCTACCCGATGGGAATCTCAAGTTCCTTGGCCGCAACGACCACCAGGTTAAAATCCGAGGCATTCGTGTCGAACTACTGGAGATCGCGGCCGAGATCGAGGCATTCGAAGGCGTGCGTGAAGCCATCGTAGTTTCTACCGGCAGCGGTGCCGAACAGGGAATTGTGGCGTATGTGACTACTGACGAAGATGGGATCAATATGGGGGAACTGCGAACGGCACTCCTCAACACGATGCCGATCTATATGGTCCCGCACTCGTTCGTCGCTCTCGATGAGTTTCCCATCAACAGCAACGGGAAGGTTGACCGGTCAAAACTGCCGTCACCGAAGTCTAGACACAGCATGTCAGGACGCTTGCCTGTGGGTACCACTGAGGAAGCAATTGCGTCGATTTGGAGAAGGCACTTGGGTGTTCAACAGGTTGCGGCAGATGCAGATTTTTTCAGTGTCGGCGGGAATTCTCTGTTGGCTGCCTTGGTGATCGCTGACATTCGCGAACATTTCAGCACCGACCTGTCGCTTCGGGAATGGCTGGATGCCTCTACGATCGAAAAGCTGGCCATGGCCATCGATCGGAAGAAGGATGGCTCTATTGTCCAGGCTGCGATGAACGAAGTTCTGGACGAGTTCGGGATGTGACAGATGGATTCTGCCACCGCTGCGGTTTTTGCCAAGTTGTCAAGACTAGGTGACAATGAACGTCGGGTAGTCCTGGATCGCTTGGAGGAACAAGGGTTTTGGACATTATTGGAGCACTCACCGGAGCGGCTTGACATGCCATCTCGGCTACTAACGTCGAAGCAGCGACAATTATGGATGCTTGATGCCGACGAGCATAATAATGGCTTTTATCACTGTTCGGCGATGTGGTTGGTATCAGCCGGAGCCACGGCCTGTGAGATGGCACTGTGTGACGTTATGAACAGTTCAGAGGTGTTCCACCGACGGATCGAAGGGCACTCGGAGTTGCCAGTGTTTGTCGATGTAGACCCCCCGGCCGTGCAGCAGGTTGCCCCCCCACGACACATCGTGGACCCATTGCCCTGGTGCATCGCAGACGCTGCGCGGCGCCACGATTTGCCTGTCTTGACTGCCGGGGCAGTGGCTGATGTCGTTGTTTACAAGTTAGATTCGCGGCGTTCTGCAATTAGTCTGGTAGGACATGACGCCTATTTTGATCACCAAGGGCTCTGTACGGTGTTAGCCCCCGCCGTCGGACGTCGCTTGGTCGGAGGGCCGGTTCAGGAAGGGATTCGTATCAGCGACTTCGCTCATTGGCAGGATGCCAATCTGAAGATAGGTCCGTTGGGACGGCGGGTCGAGCGTCGACGTGGGGAGATCGCTGCGATGCCGCCAGCACCTCTCGAAGTCACTGGAGATAGGACTGGTGTCCGTCACCCGGTGTGGACAGCCACGCCTGAGCAGCAACAGCATATCAGGGATCGAGCGGCTAATGCCGGAGTGTCGTCTGCAGCGCTTCTGCTTGCCATATGGCAGTTCACTCTCTCAGAGTGGAATCCCGCCTTTGCGGCTGTTCCGATTGGGAGTTGCACCACGGCACGCGTGCGACCCGAGCTGCGTGACACGCTAGGGAACCTTGCCAACACGTGTGTTGTTGTGCCTCCGGAAGCGACAGACGAGCTGCAGATGCAACCGCTCGACGAAAGGCGCTTGAGGTTCTTCCATCGTGCCCTGCAGGCGACGATATCCGATGTCGACCTGCCCTTCGAGATGGTGTTCCCTGCACGTCACGGACACGTGGAGGACGAACAGATCGGTGTTCGCTATACTTTCGTGGAATACGATGAGCCAACAGGACTGCTCAAAGAGGTCGATGTACCGGTTCGGACTGCCAAGTCCGCACTCGGCTGTGAAGTTAGATGGTCACACGCAGGGCTGGAGATTTGGCTAGATACCCGCCCGTCAGCCATTCGTGGGCGTGACGCTGCACGCCTGGCAGAGATGATGGCTGGTCGACTCGAAGAGATCTGAGGCGTTTCTGGGCGGGAGTGCATCGATCGTGGGGCAATTATACTATCTTTCACGGACCGTGAAATGCTGCGCCGTTGGTAGTTCTCGTGCCGTTATCTCGTCGGTCGCTTGTCGGATGCGCTCTGCCCAGTCGTCTTGGTGCTCGGAGAACAGCAGTCCGAGCATCGAACCAGTATGCGCTCCAACAACTCCCAGTGCCCCTGTTGTGGCACCGATTCGCTCCATAGTGGTGAAGGTCCGCTTTGGCAGAACATCTTGATTGATACGGATGCTCTCAGTGGCGAGTTTTGCGCTTTCTTTTATGTCTGATCGTTCCAGGGCGCGATGCATTTTTGACGCCAGATCTGCGAACGCTGATGCCAGATCCGCATCCTCTGAGTGCTCTAAGTGGAATCTTTTGGTGTCCACGATGTCACCCTCGTCGATGCCTACAATGCGATAGCGCAAATCGGTGGAATAGCGGTTCACTACCTGGTGGCTTCGCTGAAAACACAAAGCGATGGAACTGTTTAGGACGTAATCACCCCATTCGAACTCTTTGGCGACCAGACAGCTGAGAGCGTTTGCCACTGGCTCGGGAACATCCTCGTAGGCGGCCCCGATGAGCGCTGTGGTTGTGGCAAGGATATCGGCTGTGGAACTGGCACACCCTTTACCGATCGGAATGTTGCTGTCGATGGATACGGAAAAACGCTCGCTTATATCCAACAAGCACGCAAGTTTGTGTGCCGCTCTCATGGCACGGTCGCGCTCACGGCGAGTCTGTTCACACTGCTGCGGTTGTCCCAGCCGGATGACGGAGGTAGACTTCAGTTCTTCCACTGGGAGGGTGAAGAGGAAGTGTCGGTAGCTTCCGTCACCCTCGGCCAAGTACCCCTGCATAAACTCTCCGAAGGTGCCGTGAACCGTAGCGGCAGCCGAACTGGTCTGCTTTTTCTGCAGTGCAGATACTGGCTGCTGGGCGCTAGCGTATCTGTTTGGCCCGAAAGTTTCGCGCAACGGCGAACCATCCCACTCTACGCCAGTGGACCGTTGTTCCAGGCATGTTTCAGTGTGTCTAAGTCGAGTCGCCATTCACGTCAACCCTTCGCATTCCTATCCAGGATGTGAACACTGTGGCACTGACATGCGATGGTCTACCTCTTTCCTGTGCAATTTATGTTACAGATGCCAGGTGCGTGAAAGGTCTGAGGAGGATTCGGGGAGTCGCTGCGATGATCTAGTCATGAGTGAACACAAGGAACAGTGGTCTACCCCTGATTCGATTCGAGATGCCCACGAGCGGCTGTTAGCCCGCGCGACAGGGTGGCAGCCGCCGGCTGCGTACGGAATTGCCTACCTACCGGAAGGGGGGGGGGGGCCAAACGAGCCGTTCCCGGTAGTGAACGTAGGAAGCCATTCGATCCCTGCTACGGTCCTTGGGCTCGTCACCGGACATCGGTCGGGATCGGCGACGTACATTCTGGACCGTGCCTCTCTCTATCGCGCGATTAAGGAGCTGGAACCCGCGGAGGCCGCGGTGATGTACCCGCACCCCAACCTATACGCCTGGAGAGACGTCGCAGCCCGTATGGGAACAGGGCGGCAGGACGCAGTGGTGGCGGTCTTCGTGGGAGACTTGGAAGATACCCCCTCAAGCGCCTACGACAAGGCCTTCAGAGAACAGATCGCCGCCGGTGATCGTGCGGCTCCCTACGAAAACCGCTAAGGGGACGGCTTTGCGGATGAGAGACTATCAGTGTTGGCAGGGGATGACGCGAACTGAGCTTGACCTTGAGTATTCGCCGAGCAGTATTGCACCAGATGCGCCGGCGATGCGACAGCAGTACGCGTTGCGTTCGTTATACGCGAGGTGGAGATTGTGCCCGCTTGTGGATCTCAGGTATGGGGAACACCCGTGCGAAGCGCTCGACATGTTTCCCGGTCAGGGCAAGTCGCCCCTCGTTGCCTTTGTTCACGGGGGACACTGGCAAGAGTCGGGCAAAGGTGAAGGGGCGTTCCTGGCAAACTACATGGTTAGCTCTGGCTGTGCCTTCGCCGCTATCGGCTATGGTCTCGCGCCGGCAAGGACACTGCCACAGATGGTCTCCTCTGTCGCACGAGCTATCGATTGGCTCGCCGAGAATGCTCGCGCTTATGGGGCCGACCCTCAGCGTCTTATCATGGTGGGAAGTTCCGCAGGTGCCCACCTGATTTCCGCGGCGCTCTGCGTCACCACGTATCGCGCACGTACGCGGCCACATGGTGCTGTGCTCCTGAGTGGCGTCTATGATCTGGCTCCCTTACGTGTCTGCTATGTCAATGATCGAGTGGGGATGGATGCACAGATGGTCGAACTGTTCAGTCCGATCCGCCATCTTCCAATCATGGTAGACAACGTGCTGATCGCTCGTGGCGAACAAGAGACGAGTGAGTATGGGCGTCAGCATCGTGATTTCGTGACGGCAGTTCGCGACTGTACAGCAGACGTCACGAGTTTGATCGTGCCAAACCGAGATCATTTCTCGGTGGTATTCGATTTAGCCAACCCTAGATCGGATCTCGGCCGTGAATTTCTTCGCGTCGTCGAGGGTGGGAACTCGGGAGGGGGCATGGGTGGTGTTTCAAGTGGCGGTGGGTAGTTTCCGTGGCTGGTTGTGGGTTGTAGAGGGTGTTGTTGCGGATCATGGCGTGCAGGGGCAGGATGCGGCGGTGGGCCAGGCCGTCTGGGGTGTGTGGTGTGTTTCGGGCTGGGGAGTTTTTCTTTCCTTGAGTCGATAGGATGGAGACCATGTCGGCAGTGAAATACTCGGAGGAGTTCAAGGCGCAGGTCGTGCGTGAAGTCGTCGAGAAGGAACGCACGATAGCGTCAGTGGCCGCCTCATACGACCTTGTTGCCCAGACGGTAGGTAACTGGGTCGCAAGATATAAAAAGGAGCATGCTACCGACCGGCACCGCGAGAAAGCCTCCGAGTCGGCTGAGATAGCAAAGCTGAGAGCAGAGGTCCGTGAGCTGCGTCAGGAGAATGAGTTCCTTTAAAAAGCAGCCGCATTCTTCGCCAAGGAACGACCGTGATCGAGCGCTACGAGCTGATCAACCGCGAAGAAGGCTCCTACCCCATCTCCTTGATGTGCCGGTGGTCCAGTGTCTCTAGATCTGGGTACTACTCCTGGCGCGACCGACCCCAGTCGCAGACGGCCGTCCGGAGGGAGGAGCTGGCCATTATGATCAAGAGCATTTTTGAGCACTCCGATGGCACCTACGGGTACCGGCGCATCCAGGTGATTCTGGAGCGGCGTGGTGTGCGGGCCGACGGGGCCACGATCCGCGCCATCATGCGTGACCTGGGGCTGAAGGCTGCCGGGCCACGGGCAAAGGTCCGCACCACGGTGCCGGCCCAGAACCTGGATGAGCGACCGGACCTGCTCAGGCGGGACTTCACCGCAGATGAGCCCGGCAAGAACCTGTGCGGAGATATCACCTATGTCAGGACGTGGGCTGGGTTTATCTATCTTGCGACCGTTCTGGACTGCTGTACCAAGAAGGTGGTGGGTTATGCGATGGCCGACCACATGCGTACCTCCCTGGTGTGCCAGGCCATTGACATGGCGGTCAGGAGATGCCCGATTGACAGGGGCGTGACGATCTTTCATTCGGACCGAGGTAGTCAGTACACGTCTCAAAGATTCCTGGACCATCTCAGGTCCTATGGCATTCGTCCCTCGGTAGGGCGTGCGGGGGTGTGCTGGGACAATGCGTGGGCGGAGTCGTTCAATGCCACGCTCAAGAATGAAAGGGTCCACCGAATGGTGTATCCAACCAAGGACAAGGCGATCAAGGATATTGCCTCATGGATCGAGCTGACATACAATCATGTCCGCCTTCACTCAGCCCTGGGGTACCGCGCCCCGAACGAAGTCGAACGCGATTTCCTGGACTTAACGAAGGCAGCCTGAAACACAAACAAGCACTGTCCGAAAAAACACCTGGCAGTCCATCGCAGCCTACATAGGGCGACAGTGGTCACGCCTGGTTGTGCAGCCAGCGGAGGAGGGGGAGCCTAGGAAGGGCTATCAGTCGCCGCCACAAAGCAGCGACAAGCCGCCAGACAGTGCCGGAAGGTGTGAATGGTTGAGTGCAGCGATGCGTCTGGCGGGGCGTCCACCGATGCGTCGTCGCGGTTCGATGGTTCGTTGGCTGGCCCGGCTTTTTACACCCGCTCACTACTGGCCACTATCCAGGTGCACTTCGTCGGGGATGTGCCGTCCAACATCTGATGCTGCCGAGGTCAGCCTCGTCTGGCGCGACGACACCAGCAGCGTCAGGGCGGTGGTGCCAGGGTTGCATGAGGGGTGCAGACGCACGGAGGCGTGGAGCGGCCGCAGCGTTGAGCCGTGGCCCGTGCTTCCGAAGCAATTAACACAGTCGGTCTGCCTGAGCAATAGCACATACATCATGGTGGCGCGAGGCTTCATCCACGCCGTGAGTAACCGATTTGTCATCCTTGAGGATGTCCATAACGCCCAAGCGCTTCGGTGCCGAACTGGCGGTCATTTCTTCCGCCGCGAGGCCTCGGGCTGCCCACTTCCTACAACGGCGCTCTGTCGTCACAGTCCGGGCGCACAGGTTCACTATGGGCAACCACAGCCCGGAGTGCTACCTTTCCAAGAGTCCAGAAGGATCTGCGGGCCACCGGGCCCAGCGCGACGATGGAGACAGACATGCGCTACCAGGCAGACATAGACGCTCTTAGGCTGCGGCGGCACTGGCAGTTGTCGCCGCCCGGCAGTCTGTCTGGACTCACCTGCCGACGATGGCGTCTGCCTGCTGCGCACCAGATGCGTCCGCCATGTAACGGACAGTTAGGTCGATATTGCCGAAGGGACGCGAACTGGGCAACTCAGCCTTCGCAATTGCAATAGAGACCGCTTACAACCCAATCAGTATAAACAGTAAGACGCCCGCATTTCAATTGAAATATTGCATCAATAGGTCGACTGTGATTAAATAGTAGCAGCCATGAGTGAAACGCTGCCCCGCCGTCAAAACTTGCCGAACCAGCCCGAGAATGATCTGCTGGTTTGGGACACTTCTGCGGAAAGCAGCATTGAAACTCAATCGAACAGTCGGTCGACATCCAAAGGTATTGGACGTCTTGCGATAAGCGAAACGGAATTCAGCGATATGTCGTCCAACCAGGATTGCGGGATAGTAGATAAGTTAAAGTCCTTTTACAGGGAGTTTAGGGAAATTAGTCGCCCCAAAAAAAGGGTCGTGAGCGCTTACTGCGTTTTTGTTGACCCCACTGTACCTTCACCAGGATGTCTATATCCTCCATCAGCGGATGGCAAGCAATCATAAGCAATTCTCGCTAGGCTTTCCACTTCCAAGACTACCCCGCCCCCGTCTCCGACCTCACGGAATTATGGTGAATACTTGTCTATTTCAAGGCTACATACCTCCCACTCTAGAAGAAGTTAAGAAATACGCTGATTTATACTATGCGCATTGGGAAGACCGATCGACATGGTTAATCAGAAGGGTAAAGCAATTCGAGCCAATAAGTCCCGTCGCAAACAAAATTAAGATGTCATACGATGTTATGTTTTCAGAACTCAGGAAACTTGAACATCGTGATGGCGTTTTAACATTACCACTGGACTGGATGCATAAAAAGCCTTTTGTCTCCATTGACATTTCCGGACCCTGGGAGTCAGCGGTTTGCTTAGCAAGTCGCTCAGAATCCGCTCGCATCGCTACGTACTACGTATTCGGCTGGCTCAATCGCTTTGCAGGATTTTTACTAGATGAACTAACAGAAGAGCAAATCGCAACAATATATAGGCTTCTTCGAGGACGAGACACTTCAGATCACAGAAGGTTAAGCGACTGGCTTTATGTCGTTGAAAAATATAACTTAAACTGGCCTATAGGAAATGGCAACACCTGGTATGCGTGGATTGCCAATCGAGAGTTTAGGCTTTTTTTTGTACGCTTGTGCGAGACATTTGCCATGTCCGTAACCCTACCTTATAGACAACTCAAAATATGCGCTCGAGGGCTAATTAAAGTATCCTGGAACGATTCCTTCATGTATCAGCATGAGGACTATTTCGAAGAATACAAAAGACAGTCCAGACAGGGGGTAAGTCCACGAATAGAATTGTCGCTTACATCAGCTCTTTTTTTGCTCATTCATGTGATCGCCAAGGTGTTCGGTGGAATTATTTCTTTGACTACCTGGTTCAGAAGTCAGATGCGCCGCTATGGAGTTGTTCCTCCTAACTTTGTAATCTCATTAGTGAGTGAGTCGAAGTTAGGCTTCTATGGCCAACTCATACTTCCAGAAGCCATGCGTATCGACAATGTCAGATGTGATACGCTAAAATTTGATGGAAAAGCGCAAAGAATCACCGTCAGACCTAATGGCTATATGCATAATGGTGACGGAATGAAGGCCGGCGATTTACACTATGTGGGAAATAGGGCAAGACTGTATATTACTCGAGGGGAAGGGACAAGTCTTTCTGCCGATTTTCGTATTCAGGCGCATGTAAAGAGAGGGCAGTTCGTTTTGCCTGCACTCTTTGCCTCACTTGCTGGCCTAGCCGTGTCGGCAGCTCTTCTCCTGATGCTAATTAAGTTCGAGAGGTTCGCATTTCCCCAAGACATATCTAGTATGGTTGCAGTCGTGGCTATATTGCCGTCTGTTATGGCCGGATACGTCCTGTTTGATCGCGAGCATGAATATGTAAGCGTGGTGCTCGGCTCTCGTCGAGTGCTGCTAGTTGTCTCGATGATCATCACGCTTACCGCTGTGTTCACGGTTAATCTTGCGTTGGTTCTCCGCAGTGGGATCCTTCATAAGGGTGAACCAAAGGGTCAAACGTTGACCTATATTCACAGGCTTAGCGACATTGCCGAAGTTGCAGCGTTCGTAACGTTCGCAACGCATTTGATTGCATTTCTGATTTTTGTTCTCGACTTCTTTGTTACAGAGAACTGGCGACATCGATGGACTCGTAAACCGCATCTTTTCCTTTCTTGGATATATGCGACTATGCTGTTTCTAGCATTTTTGCGATTCTATTGTTGCATGGGAATTAGATTGTTTGGGTGGAAAGGAGAGGGGGTGATCATTTCGTCTGAATTGCCAGGCTCCTTTGTGCGTTTTGTTCATTTTCTAATGATCTCTGTATGGTGACCTACTGTGTTTGTATGACGATTGTTCGTCGTCGATAGACTTGTTTTGCGTGTAGCAATTATTGATTTCCAACTTGGGGAAGGTCATGACTGAATCTAAAAAACAAATTTCATTAGTGGCTGGCCATAATGGCCACTGCGAAAAAGCTGGCTACCCTGACTGTGAGTGTAACAAATGCTATGGAATGCTTCACCAGTATGATATTTTGAGGCAAGTGGTATCAGCCAATTCTTGCGGGAGCACCCTGCAGGGTCTTCTCAATGATCTATTTGGCTTACGCTTCGATACCCTTGAAGGGCCTCCGAATTCCGTTAAGGACTGTCGACGAAGAAAGTGGGATACATATACTCATCAGAACGGTTCCGTTCATAGCGGTCTTCCAGCTGGCATGAAAAGTCAAGTCGAACAGCGGATAGTCGACGTAACGCTCCACGATCTTCTCTTTTTCACTGCTTCGACTAGCGTAAGCAAAATGCATTGGATCGATTTTTTGGAGGCTATAACAAAAATACCACAAGAGCTGCCACAGAATGGCAACGGTAGTTCAATAGCCGAGACTTTAAATTCTGATCCAGACGACAGAACGAATGGTTATTTTTGGTCGTCAATTTTAGCGATGATGTCAAGTCATATTTCCTCTCACCGTGGATGTTCTATCGATAGTCAGGTCAGTCGTGATTCTGTCTTAAGACGGTATCGTTCTGTCGAACAGAACAGTTACAACTTTAGTCCGTTTAACATGGCTTGTTATCCGAGAGGAAAAAGTGGTAGCAGTCTTAAACGGATTAATATGTTGGATGACGTTCAGAATGTGTGTAGATCAATTGATTACATTTCGCAAGTTTGGAATGGTTTCCGGCGTAAGCTGTTTCCTCTAGAACGACACTTTGTTCTCTGTTTAACAGGGGTTGCTGTATCACCTGATTTATGGCGCCATCCTCAGGCGGTTAAGCACCTATTATTGCCCTGCATAGACATGCTGCGTAATGACGTACTTGGCTCTGGTTTGTCTTTTTCTCTCGATGCGGATAGTCAAGCAAACCGTGTTGAATATGAAATTAATGACAGGCTCGCTAGAACCTGGAAAACCGGAAGTTATTGGTGACATTAATGGCAACTAGTTGCATTGTTTGGTCATTAGTTTTTAGGTTTGCTTCCAGTTTACTTGAATTTAAACTCATATGTTGTGATTAGTTTCAAGGTATTTGGTTCTCCCTCAGCCCTCCCCCTTCCATCTCCTCCCACCCTCCGCTTCACTCTCCCCCTAACAGCCCCACCACACACCAATGGGCAAGGAAGGGGAGACCAATGGCAATACCAGCAGACCACACCGAGAAGAACAAGACATCACCAACCACCGACTGCCCAGCCTGGTGCATCGGCCACAACGCCGATGCACCAGGCTGGGCAGACGACCACCTCCACGAAGCCACCCCAGCCCTCATGCCCTGCATCACCCTAGAACGCACCACCAATGAGACTGGCACCATCCACCATCACCCCACCGTCACCGAACTCACCCTAGTGCGCTACCAATACCCACACGACAGCGACACCTGGCTC
>ERZ773073.767-NODE-767-length-16284-cov-10.606014_pt1 | contig 16284 bp, 17 predicted proteins | sample MGYA00580616_ERZ773073 | MGnify/ENA primary metagenome ERZ773073 (study PRJEB29015, sample SAMEA2737960) | human oral metagenome | biome: human oral; feature: human-associated habitat; material: dental | place: China | collected 2131 ...
GCCTCATCGCCCACATGCGCGAGGCCGAAGGAGTCGAGTTCGCCTACATGAAGGATGTCGCACTCGACTTCAAGCAACGCTTCCCCAGGACGTAAGGACGCTACTGGTCAGCCGAAACCTCCCATGTCAGCCAGTCACCGCCACCAAAAGTCGACAGCCTTGGGAATGTTTACGGTTCGCTTCATCAGTGGTTGCAGGGACTGGGCGTGGGGAGGAACGTCTTTAACGCTCTCCCCCAAGTCCAGTCATGCGGTCAGCACCTTACCTTGCTGATGATGTTGAAAAGGCTCTCGGTGATCCGGGTGGATTCGTCCTTCTCCCCGGCTTCTCCAGCCGTGTGAATAGCGACAGACTGATTCACGTCGCCCAGGAACACCGGTGAGCCACTCTGGCCCAGGGCGGTGTCAATCTGGTAGTAGAGGTTATTCCAGCCATTGCTGATGATGGGAGCCGCCATGCCCCACATCTCGCCAAACGCTTCATCGCCCGGATAGCCGCGAATTTCCACGTTGGTGCCCTCTGAAATGGCTCTCTGCCAGCGGTATCCGAAATGTCCGACCTGCGGGAACGACTGGTCGAGCTTAACGCTACCCCAGTTCATGCGGTCACTGACCCACGAGATGTCGGTCCAGATCATTGCCGCCTTGGCGGTTCCGTAGGAACGCTCAGCCCCGTTTGCACCGGGGCTGTACTCGAGGTCGAAGTTCCAGCCTTGATCGCCATGGTGTGGTGCCCTGGGGTCACGAGGGTGTCTGCGGAGACAAGCCATCCCGTGCAGTGCTCAGCGCTGCCTCCCATTGGGTTGGTGGATGTAGACGACAGCTCGGTTCGGGAAGTCGGCGGTGTTGGTGATGTACCGTCGACCGTCCGGGCCGATGATCTTCTCATCGCCGCTGCCGTCCGGAGAGTACGCATCCACGACCCCCTCCGTAGCAGAGGACTTTTGGGACGCCGCCGCAACCAGTGCTGGCGTGACTTCCAGTGGATTTGGATCACCTTGACCATCCACACCTACGGGCGAAATCGAATCCGACGAGGTCTCGTCGGTCCTGGCCAGCGAGGTCGCCCCTGCCAGGCCAACCCCTGACAGGCAGAGCACGAAGGTCCCCAACAGGGAACCCAGCTTGCCCGACGTAGTGCGTTTCAACATGGTTATAGCTTTTTCTCGACTGTGGTCGACTCGGCTCCTTCAGGATTGGCCCGAGTCAAGAGCTTCGACATCGACGCTGGCCCTATCACTTATGCCAAACCCACTGCCTGAGGGAAAAGCACACCTACCGCGATTTCACGGCGAGGTCCTGCGTAAATTCCTCGGTCTCCGGCACCTCGATAGGGACACGGGTTTCGGTGTACAACTCCGAGTGGCAATCTATGAGCAAGGCTTGCGACCCCCACCTGAGCCACGCCTTGAACTTTCCGTCAGGGTCAGTGACGATCGAGTACTCATTGGTCTCTCCCTCAATCCGAACGGGGCAGCCACCCACGGGCTCTTCATTCTCGTTCCGGACCCGACCCAGCAAACGGGCCCCCTGACGCGAAAACACGGGTTACGGAGTGTCAGTGTTACCGATCGCGGATGCGCTCAAGGTAGCGTTATCATCCGACTGACTGCGGTTCCGCAGGCACGGGCTGAGAGCAGGAATATCCAAGCATGGCAACTCCCACAGAAGCGAGTGCCGCAATTATCCGACAGAAATTGCTCATCTGCCACTCCCTTACCATTGAAATCACTAAAGATGAGCAGAAATCGCAGTCATCACAGCCGGACGAACGAACACCTATCCTGGCTGGCCACACGAAGTGATATTTCGTTTATACGCGACTCCGTCGAGTTTACCAGACATGACGTTAGTCCCTCCTGGATGTGGCAGTCAACGGGAGAGTCAACTTTGGGACATCGAGCGGTTGTGGACGGATCAGTTCGACTGGGTCGTGCGAGAGACGGACCATGTCCTCTCCCCAATCACCAGCCACCCAGACGCCTCCAGCCGCCCGCATGTCCCGCGTCAAGTAGTTGGCAGGGCTTCTTCTTGTTCGAAGGTGGGGGTGGCGGGGTCGGCGTGCCCGAGGTAGATTTCGAAGGGGCCGGTTCCGGGCGATGGCCTCGTGAGGGCGCGCGGTGTTGTATTCGATGCGGTAGTCCCCAGCTCGTTCGACCAGCGTCAATGCGTCGGGGATGTCGTCGAGGAACAGGCGTTCGTACTTCAACGTCGCGAACCCGCGTTCCGGGGACCCGCTCTGGCGTGGTGTCCGCACCCGTGTGCGGATGTGTCGCAGTTCAGGGTGAGATGTGATGAACAGCTCGAAGTTCAACGACCGAAACGGACCACCATCATCGGTCACGATCGTGACCACGGGTAACGGCTCTCCGGTGTTCTCGTCGATGGGACAGGTACCGGGCCAGCGGATGCCAGAACATACGCTCGTAATCGACCACCGCCGAGTTCAACCGCAGCGATCGCGTCATGCTGGTTCGCAGTCGACGAGATATGGCATTAGATACTCAAGCTTGGAGCACCAGTCCCGGCATCCCGCAATCCACCAGATCCCACCAGCCGTGGTCTCGAACTCGGGCACGATCCAGCTGCCACACCTGATACGGGGCCCTTCAGGACCTTCACAAACGCCGCTTTGCAGTCCATGGCGATCTCACGACGTTACTTGGTGTACGTCGAGGACAGCAACAGACCCTCGACACGCAGCAGCCGCAGCACAATCGCCTGCGACACCAAGTGCCCATCACGACGGTCATCACCCAAATCTTGCGATGCCCCCAGACCGGCATTGGCCAACACATGCCCGACCACAAGATCCTATGCAGCCATACGAGCCGGCTGGAGCCACGATCCCTTCGGCACCTCAGCCTGCTTCGCCCTGGCCTGCCACCTGCGCCAGATCCCGTTCAGGCATGTCAAACAGTCGACAGAACCTCACAGTGGACACACCAACCTCCACACGGATCACCTCGAGATCCTCAAAGGGCCCAGGCGGCTCTCCACCGACTTCTTCCACACCCGAATCTCAACAACAACCCCACCCAACACCTGAGTCAACCCGACGACCTCAACCTCAAACTGCTGCTCCCGGGACGTGGGCTTGGACCTACCCGCCTCGATCCCAGCACTACCACCTTCAAGGAACTAACGTCTCCAATTCCCGATCGCCTGCTCAGAAACCTGCTCCCGACGAGCTGCCTCAGCAATCGAGATCCCACCTTGCAACATGATACGTAACCTCTTCTCCACAAGCATCATCACAGAACGACTCAAAACAACTCAAACCCTTCAGCCACAGCACTGCATCAACAACCAACCACCCCTACCACATAGCCTGACGCGCAACAGCTTGACCAGCCAAGGCACCACACCCAACTGCGAAATAGCCGCCTTGGGGGCGGCGTTGCTGAACGTGCTATTCGACACCGCCATGGCGGGCGGGACACGTTGCATCGTAGGCAACAGAGAACGCGAAACACACCGACCCACACTCTGCGCTGTGGCACAGGTTTCAAGGCACGCATGCTCCGCCGGGACAGCGATACGCAATAGATACAATACTGTATCCTCCAGTTACGGGTCTCGATTCCATCCCTCGACCTGATCGGAGAATCACATGGTTTCCTTGAACCGCCGCAGTTTCGGACGAGCCGTCCTCGGCAGCGCCACCTTGGCAGGCGCATCCTCGCTCATCCCCGGCGTTGCTCCGGAGACATCGGCCTCGGCATTGGCCATTCCCGGGAAACGCCTGACTGGTGCCGACATGTACACTGCGGCCAACTGGCGGGTCGCGGGAACGGATCTCGGCATCCCCTACGTTCTCGAAAACGGCTCGATCGGCTATCTGATGGGCGACACGTTCGGCGGACCATGGCCGGAAAGCGGAGACGACCACCGGTCCCCGGTGATGCTCCGATCAGCCTCCGACCCCGGTTCTGCCGAGGGAATCGTCTTCGACAGCGCCGCCAAGGTGGCGGGAAACGGTCGCGCACCGGAACTGATGTACAACGCCCACGGAGGGGTGGTCGGAGGGACCCGAGAGCTCACCGTCATCCCCAACGACGGGATCTCCTTCCCGGAGACCGGTCGACAGCTGGTGTCCTTCATGAGCATGGAGAACTGGGATGATCGGGGTGCTGACGGCATTTTCAAATCCGGTTTCGCAGGCCTGGCCTACTCCGACAACGGAAACGATTTCCAGCGCACCACCCTGCGGTGGAACAACTCTGCTGACAACAAGGATCCTTTCCAGATGTGGACGATGCAACGTGACGGTGAGTACGTCTACGTCTTCTCGGTGCGTGCCGGACGGCAGCACGGTCCCATGATGCTGCGACGCGTGAGGTGGGAACGCATGTTCTGGCCCGACGAGTACGAGGGTTGGGGTTGGAACGGAACGGATTGGGGCTGGGGTCGCCCGTGCACACCGATCCTCGAGGAGCGGTTCGGGGAGCCGTCGGTCAGGAAACTCCGCGACGGAACATGGGCGATGGCATACATGGATTACGCCCGCAACCAGCTCGTCACACGCACCGCGGATCGCCCTGACGGCGTGTGGAGCAACCCGAAGGTTCAGGTTTACGGTGTGACCAACTGGAATCTCTACGGTGGCTTCATCCACCCATGGTCCACCCGTGGTCTCGGGAAACTGCATCTCATTGTGTCGCGTTGGTCGAGAACCCCTGCCGGCGTGTCCACGGCATATCACATCGAGCAGTACCGAGGAACGCTCTGACGGTGTGACGTCCCCGGAAACCTCCTTGGTGCGTCTCCTCCGGCCCGGCTTTGCTCCCTGACCACCAGGTGGATGGATCGGCAGGACATGTCCCGATTCTGAGAGCATGGCAGGGCCCCGGGCGCGCAGGCATCCGTGCACACGTGTTCCCAGGACAGCGGGACGCCGTGAGGAGCAGGAGACATGGGACGACTTGCAAGGGCTGGACGCTGGATCGCCGCCACCGTTGCTCTGGGAGCGGGGACCGTCGCCGGGTACACGGCCTGGACACTGAACGCCCCGAGACGCCCCTGGCCGCCATACACGTTCACCCCCTTCGAGGTGGGGGTACCGGCCACGGAGGTCTCCTTCAGCACATCCGATGGGGTGTCGTTGGCGGGTTGGTGGCTGGACAACCCCGGCTCCCGGAGCGTGGTGATCTGCTGCCACGGTCACCGGAGCAACAAGGCCGACCTGCTGGGAATCGGTCCCGCTCTATGGCGCGAAGGCCACAACGTCCTGCTCTTCGACTTCCGGGGCAACGGTGATTCCGGGAATGGAAGACAATCCCTGGCCCACTACGAACAGGCCGATCTGACCGCAGCGCTGGACTGGGTGGCCCGGTCCCGCCCCGGGGCACGGATCACAGTGATGGCTTTCTCCATGGGCGCGTCAACCGCCATCCTCACGGCTGCCCAGGACCCGCGCATCGAGGCTTTGGTGCTCGATTCCCCTTTCGCAACCATGTCGGGGGTGATCGCGGCAAATTACAGGCGTTACCGGCTTCCCGGGCGCCTTCTGCTGCCGGTGGCCGACCTGGTGAACCGGATTTTCTGCGGCTACGCGTTCGAGCAGGTACGTCCCATCGACGCCATGAGATCGCTGTCCCCTCGACCGGCCCTGCTGCTGCACGGCACCAAGGACCGGATCATCCCCTACGAACATGCCCAGCAGCTGGCAGATGCGGCCGGCCCGGGAGAGGTCGAGCTCATCACCTTCGAGGGCGCCGACCACTGTGGCGGCTATTTCGTTGACCGCCCCGGATACATCGCCAGGGTGGCCAGATTCCTGGAAACGGTTCTGGCGTAGAGCCGGACTTCGCTCCAAGCAGATCACGCATGGGGAAGAAACCCCTGACGGCTGTGCCCCTGTCATGGTGGCCTTTCAGAACATTTCCTGCCGCGGAGAGATAATAGGGAACACGTACATCCTGTGCAGTTAGCCACCGAGGAGGCATCATGCGAGCAACCATCATGCGAGCACCTGGCAATGTGGTCGTCACCGAGGTGGACCACCCCAAGATCATCGAACCCACCGACGCGATCATCGAACTTGCCGCCGCATGCATCTGCGGCTCAGACCTGTGGCCCTACCGGGGGTATGACAAGGCTGAGAACCGCGCCATGGGACACGAGTACGTCGGTACCGTGGTGGAGGTCGGTTCGGACGTGACTGAGGTGAAACCAGGTGATTTCGTGGTCGGCTCCTTCTGCATCTCGGACAACACCTGCGAAATCTGCAATGCCGGCTACCAGTCCCGTTGTGTCAATGGCGGGTTTGTCAGCGGCACCCAGGCGGAGTTCGTCCGCATCCCGCAGGCCGACGGCACCCTCGTCGTCGTGCCGGACGGACGTCCCACGGATCCCGACGTGCTGGCCTCACTGCTGGCCACCTCCGACGTGCTCGGCACGGGCTGGTTCGGGGCTGTCGCCGCGGAGGCGGCTCCGGGCAAGACCGTCGCGGTGGTGGGTGATGGCGCAGTTGGTCTCCTGGCCATCCTGGCAGCCAGAGAGCTGGGTGCCGAACGGATCATCGCGATGTCCCGCAACCCACAACGCCAAGCAGTCGCCACGGAGTTCGGGGCCACTGACATCGTCGAAGAACGCGGCGAAGAGGGTGTCTCCCACGTGAAGGACCTCACCAACGGGCTGGGAGCGCACAGCGTCATCGAAGCGGTCGGCACCCAGCAATCCATGACCCAGGCCATCGGAGCCTGCCGCCCGGGTGGGCACGTTGGTTTCGTTGGGGTCTCCCACGATGTAAACCTGTCAGGTGGCCTGCTGTTCGGCACCGAGGTACACCTGCATGGCGGGCCCGCCCCCGTCCGCCGTTTCCTGCCGACTCTGATCGAGCGCGTCCTGGCCGGGAAGATCAACCCCGGAAGGGTTTTCGACCAGCGAATTCCGCTCGACGAAGCGCCCGCAGGTTACAAGGCCATGGACGAGCGCCGCGCCATCAAGGTGCTGCTCGAACCGTGACCGCTGGACAGCCGCCCCACGGAAAATCAATCGGGGCGGCCATCCCTCGTTTTTCGACCGTCAGGGAACGGTACAGAGCGCCTCGTTGTCCGAGACCAGCTCCTGCGAGGCTGCGCCATGCCGAGTCTCTGCGGCAACACGAAGAACAACCCTGGCGATTCGGGCGCCAGCGTCCGGAACCCCTTTGAATCCGGGGAAACTGGACAGGTCCACGATCCACGGCCTGCCCTCGTGTTCGATCACGTCCACACCGTAAACCTCGGTGCCCAGCAGCCGTCCACATTCCATCGCAAGTTCTCTGGTGGCGGCGTCCAACTCGATCAGCCGACCTTGTTTCTCCTCTGGGGTGACCGGAGGCCACACCCGCTCAACACAGAAAACGTCGTTCCCGATCCGATAAATCTTGCGATCCAGGGTCTCGGGTTCGTAATAGCGCTGCGCGAACATCTCCTCCGTTCCCCACGATGCGGGGACATCCGTGGAATCACGAATGATCCGGATTCCCCGCCCCTGGGAACCACGACGTGGTTTGAGGATTACAGAGCCGGCAACAAGCATCGATATCAAGTCCTCAGGCCCGGTCACCGAACGGCATTCGGGAACAGGTAGACCGGCTTGCGCCAGCACCTGATTGGTTCTCAATTTATCCCTACACAAAGAAGTGACCGGGTAGGGAGTCACCGTGGGAATCCCCGCCTCGTGTAGTCGCCTCCCCCATTCCAGGCCAGCCGGTGTCTTGTCCTTGAGAACTGCTACATCAGCTCGAGGAAGTGGAGCGGTTGATTCCATTTCCGCGGGAAACAAGGAGATGGTAGTGGCCTTGGCCAGACGCAGCTCCGCTTCAAGCGCATCCAGCAGTGGGGCGGACTTCCCAGACGACCCGGACCACAGAAGAACGACTCTCATGCCGCGGATTTTACGCCGATCTACGGGGCTGTATAGGGGCTTCCGTGTCAGACTCTTGGCCGGAATGATCATCGTCGATTTTCATGTGACTGGCCAACCACCAAGAGTAGATTTCGGTCGCCGTCCCGGCACACAATCTGACCACCAGTACTGCCGGCAACCCAAATGTCGTCCAGATGAACCCGGCCAGAATGGGCGCCCCGAATTCCCCGGCGTCCTCCGCGGTGCTCATGATCGCCAGTGTTCGAGTACGCCGCACCGGATCGAGAGCAGCCACCTTGGCCATGACCGCACCCCATGCCGGCCGGAAAGCGGCCTTGCCTGCATCATCTGCCACCTTCCCGACGACAAGGCCCGCATAACTTGGGAAGAGCAACCAGACCAAGGAGGAGAACACATTACCGATGGCCCTGACCCCCAACACCAGCTTCAAGCTCACCCTGTCCGCCAGCCACCCCCACAGCGGCCCGCTGAAGGACATCATGGTGGAGAAGACATACAGCGACGACGCGGCTGCTTCTGACAACCCCATGTACGACACGGAGAGCAGAGGAAGCAGATTCGCCATGAGATAGGCCGTACCGTTCATGGCCGCTCCCAGAAGCGCGTAGGGACGGATGAGCCGACGCAGTTCCACAGGAACCGGCGTTTTTTTCTCCGGTTTACGAGTCAGGCCAGCAACCTGGGGACCTCGAAGCCCGAAGAGCACCAGCAACATGGGAAGCCCGGACAGGATGGCCGAGACAGCAAAAACGAAAGCGTGATCCCCTGCAAGAGCGGTCAGCAGGATCCCGGCGGAGAACCCTCCAGCAGACCCGGCCACTGTCTTGACGGTCTGATACCAGGAGAAACGCTGGGCCACCGCTTTCTTGCCTCCCAGGGCCGCCAGGATCGTCGAGGAGGATGGATCACGAATGGAGATCGCCACCCCGTGAAGTCCGCGGACGAGAAACAGGTGAAGGGGAGTCTGAGCGAACACCAGGGACAGCACCACCACGGTACGCAACCCCACCGCCACGATGTAGGAGGTTCGCACCCCGATGCGGTCGATGACGGTGCCCATCAAGGGTTTCAAAAGAATAGCGACAGCAGTGTTCGTCGCCAGCAGAACCCCTATGTTCTCGATGGACATGCCGAGTCGATGTGCATACAGCGGCAATGAGAAGCTGATCATTCCGAAAGCCAGGCGTGACAGGAAGCCTTCCGCCACCACCACCCCCAGGGGACCTCCACCATCATCCTGGCTTCGGATCGCACGCCTGGGCGCCCGGACGTACCGACGGGTGGCCCAGATCGTCAGGGTCGTGGTCATTCCGACGATCAGAAGACCTCCCAGAACCAGCCACAACCTGTTCTCAGGGCTCGCCCACTCCCAGTTCCCATCCATCAGGACCGCGGCTACCGACGTTGCCGCGGCGACGATGACCACCACCGCCCAAGCAGCCCGGCACGCTCGGCGGTGCCGCCGTCGGATCTCGGGATGCAGGATCGATCGACGAGTCATGAGCCGCGGGCCACATGGTCGATGGTGGCTGCGATCCCAGGAGCCGGGTCGGGGCATCCTTTGTATCCGGGAAAGTAGTTGACGTCCACCACTTTGGGACCGTCCGGGGACTCAATCACGTCGCATCCGAACAGTTCTAGACCGAATCCAGAACGGATTCGAGTGGCGATGTTCCTGATCTCTTCATCGACGGGAACGGGCTGACCGAATCGGGTGAACGACTGTGGGTCGAAGGGCTTACGCACCGCCCAGACATTCTCCCCGGCAACGTACACCTTGAGGTCCTCGCCGGGTCCCGGAACATAGCGTTGGGCAATCAACGGCCCGGATGGCTTCTGCATAGAGGTCAACTGCGCAGCTTCCTCGACCAGATGAACCCCCGCCCCACGGTGTCCTCTGTGAGGTTTGATGATGAGGGCCCCTTCCGCCAACAGTTCAGTCGCCTGCTGAGGGCTGTCGATGAGCCACGTGTCAGGGGTGGGGACACCCAACTCACGCATGAGTCTTCCCGCAGTCACTTTGTCCTGGGCGGTCAGGCAAGCGCTGTATTCATTACATACCGCGACCCCCTGCCCATGAAGTGCGCCAGCGTAGCTGAGTGCCAACTCAGTATGGCTCTTGAGCACGTAGAGATCAGCCTCCGGCCTCAGGACATCCGTACGCAACAGGCGATCCTCAGGGATCCAGCCAGTCACTTCATGCCCCATTCGTTCCAGGAGCCGTTGGACCTCCAGCACGATGGGGCTGGGAACATCAGGAACTCGGCGGGTCAGCAGGAAACAGATTCTCATATCGAAAGACTCATTTCTGGAAGTTGGAGGAATGGTGCACCGGTCGACTCTTCCTGGGCGAACTCACCCCAGGCGCGAGCCACCATCTGGGTGACGACATGACGACGCCCTACGCCCGTCACCCGAGACACCTGGGCGCTCATCCGTTCTCGGGAAACGAGAAGGTTCGGCTCACTGACGAAAACCGCAGCAGCCGCCCTCGTCAGATGGATCGGCAATACTTGCCCTTTGACGGCCAGCCGAGCGGCCCCAACCAGGCGTTCCCCTCGACCGAGCTTGCGCAGAGCGTCCCGCCCCACCCGGTCGACCGTGTCACCCAGGACCGCATTGCGGAACCGGCACAGAATGGCTTCCAGGTCTCCCCGGGTGCCGGAGACCTCTTTTCCATAGCGCGCCGCAAGTCCCTGCCTGCCCTCTTCCATCGCCCCCAGGACGGCCTCGGCTATCTCCGGATCCATGGCCGCGGCGTGCAGATATCGATATCCCTTGAGTTTGCCCAGGTAGGCCGTCGTGGCGTGCCCAGCCGAGAACCGATAGAGCTTGCGACGATAGTAGGCTCGGAAATCATCGACCGGGATGAAATCTTGGACCAGTGGAACGGGATCCACCAGCGCTGGACCATCAATCACGACCTCGCTGGGCAGGTCTCCCACGACCCGGACATGACCGTCCTCGGTGAACACACGATGAGCCACGGCCCGGGCGATAACGGCTCCGGTGAACCCGTGCCGGTCCACACCCGGCCCCAACCGCATTCTCAGACCTTTCCGGATAATCCGGGCAGCGTTCTCGTGGTTCTCGAAGGCGATCACGTTCACGGGACGAGCCGCACGTTTCAACCCTTCGGCAAGGAGGTCCAGTACCGCAGGCAACATCCGTGCCCCTACCGCGGTACCCACCACATCGGCGCTGGCGATGGCTTTCACAGTCGCAATCCGGTCAGCCAAGTCGACGGTTCGCACCGGCACCAGAAAACGTTCCGTCTCCCAACCATCGGTCAGTTTGACCTCCACGGCCCGACAAAGGCGTAGGGCCGCGGACACAGAACCACGACCCAACACCGTCACCTCGTAGCCCGATCGGTGAAGCCGCTCAGCGGCAAGCCCCAAGGCGATACGCCCTGCACCGATGATGGCGGCTCTCACCGGTGGACTTCCTCAGCGGTTTCCATTCCGCGGGCGTAGATGTAGTCGGCCAATCTCAATGCCGCATCCGGGACTCCGCTGAGTCGAGGAAAGGGAAACACTTCCACCACATGGAGACGCCCCTCGACGCTGACCAGTTCCAGGCCGAAGAGCTCGCTTTTGAAAACGTCCGCCACCCGATCCGCGACGTCGCACATCTCCTCGGTCACCGACACGGGCTCTTCCCGCGTCTCGCGCGGGAAAACCATCCAGAAGGGCCGCTTCACCGCGAAGGTCTGGCTCCCAATCCGATACACCCGATAGGCGTACTGATCGTTGGGATGGATTTCCTGAGCAATTGCCTCCCCGCCAAGAAGAGGTAGATCGATCACCTCGTCGACGTTCCAGAGAACCTTCGTCCCCGCAGAGCGGCTCACATCCGCCGATCTGAGGACGACAGGGCCGCCGCGGAGAGGTTCAATCAGATCCGCAGCGCTTCCAACCACCCAGGTTCTGGGGATGGGGACTTTCGCGGAGGACAGTAGCTTCACGGTCCGAACCCGGTCCCGGCAGATCCTCAGCATCTCAGGGAGGTTCAGGCATCGGGCCCCCAAGCCCACCAGATCTGAAGCCAAGGAAACGACCGCTGGGGATGGGGACACGAGAAGATAGAGATCATGCTCCACTGCCACTTCCCCCAACTCGGTGTTTCCAATGGCATGTCGAGCATCGACATGCACTCCCCAGCTCACCAGCAGATCCAAGCATTTCCGGGTGATGGAGTCCTGCTCGGGCACGCGCTGGGATGTCAGCAGGGCGATCCTCACGCAACTGCCCTCCTTAGTACATGCTCGGCAAGCAGCTCGGACGCGTTGGGAACGGATGAATAGTTGGGAAAATCGTTGACTTCAAGAACCTCCAGTCGCCCGCCCACTTCAAGGCAGTCGACGCCAAAGAAGCGCAGCCCGAAAGCCGCGGAAACACGCTTGACGATATCTCGCAGCGCATCATTTACGGGCACGACCCCCAAGGACCGCGCCGTACACCGGCTGATCGGGGAAGGCCGCCTCACAGCAGCAATAAAATCATCAATTACATAAAGCTTAAGATCCGCCCCGGAACCTGGCCGGTACTCCTGAACGATCACCTCGGAATCGCGCCACCGTAATCGCTTCAGATCCGCAGGCTCATCAAGCACGACAAGGCCCTCAGCATTGTCCCCGAACACCGGTTTCACGATGATGGGATACTCCAGATCAACGTCCGCGAGATCCTCTGGTGAACAGATCGCGGTCCGTGGTGTGGACAAGCCCGTACTCCCGAGAAGCCTGGTCATGATGCGCTTGTCGCGGACCCGTTCCACCGCAGCTGCCGTATCGACCACAGGCACCCCTGAAGCAGCGACATCCGCGAGAACAGCCAAGGTCCCAGGCAGCCGACCACGCGCCACGGCGACATCCACCCGCATGAGGACGTCTCGCCACTCGTCGGTCACACACTGGGTTTCATCCAGTTCTTCGACATGGGCGCCGTGAGCCCGCAAAGCAGCAATCATGCCGCTCGGCTGTGCCTGGAACCGATATCGTCGGTCCACCAACGTGAGGACTCGTGTGGTCATGAGCGCAGCTTAGAAGAGCAGCCAGGGGCACACCATAAGTTCGCCACAAAAAGAAGGCAGTTGACCAAAAGGAGGTCACGAGCAAGAAAGCAGTTCACACACGAGCCGCGAAACCCCACCCAGCACCCCCATAACTTTCAGCAATCATCTTCCGCTCAGGACGGGGACTCAGGTCCCACATACGACACCCCCGCCAGGGAATTCAAACAACACGACCACCCTTTAGAGAGAAAGTGGGAATAGAACACCCTCCTCTTTGAGCCGACGAGGTCCCGCCCATCCGCCCTACGACCCCGAATTACGACCACGCATGAATGCCGCCCCGGGTTAACGGGACGGCATTCCTTGTTGTTTCTCGGCGGACCCTCAGGCCTTGCGACGTACGGCGGAAGCCACCAGCTGTTCGACGAGCACCTGCAGCTGTTCAGCCTTGCGCTCGTGGGCGACCACAGCCCCCTCGGCGATGTCGGTGAACAGCGACAGGGCGACGTTGGTCCGCACGACGTGCATATTGAAGTTGGCAAGGATGGTGCGCCAGTGCTCGACGGAGCGGATACCACCGTCGGAACCGTAGCTGACGAAGGCTGCGGACTTGTTCATCCACTCGGGAGCGAGCCAGTCAACGGCGTTCTTCAGCACCCCCGGGACCCCGAAGTTGTACTCGGGACTCACGAAGATGAAGGCGTCGCACTCATCGATGGCACGACTCCAGGCATTAACGGCCTCGGACTCGTACTGACGGTTCGCCATCGCCGGGGGGATGGGAGCGTCATACAGAGGCAGATTGAAACTGGCCAGATCGAGCAGAACGAACTCGACATCCCCCCGCTTCGGGGCTTTCTCCAGAACCCAACGGGCTACCGGCGCGGCGTTACGTCCCTTGCGGATCGACCCTTCGATGACACCAATCTTCACAGCGACTCCTTTCGTTTTCAATCATCCTACGCGACTCAAGCCTCCTTCCCCGGCATTCACACGACCCGATTCCCGAACCACAAATGTTAGATATATATAACTTGACGAGCGATATACCGCTCATTAAGATATGAATACCTAACATACAGGAGGCGGTTTGCTCATCACCCACATCAGACGTCACCGCATCCTGGCCGACATGAACCAAGCCGATCTGGCCAGGCTCGTCGGCGTACGCAGGGAGACCATCGGGCATCTGGAGAGGGGTACCTACACGCCTTCACTCAAGCTGGCCTGGGACATCGCGAAGGTCTTCGGCACCAGCATCGAGGAACTGTTCGAGTTCAGGGAGGAAGTCGATTGACATGGACGAGAGAGCGCAACAGATCGGAACCCGAGCTGCAACCATAACCCTGGCCATCGCCTACGTGTTCTGGCTGGGGGTTGCATTCAGCAAGTTCATCGGAACCGGACGCATCGAGACAGCCGCCGCTGAGATCGTCTTTCTCGCCCTGACCCCGTTCGTTCTGCTGTGGTTCGCCCGCCAGGATGAGCACCTGCTCCTCCCCAGACTTCACGAATACGCCGACCTCCAGGAACTCCTGAGACCCCGCCACGTCCTGCGACGGACACGCCGCTACGCGCTTGGAGCGCTGGGATTCTCCACTTCCCTGACCGTCGCCGACTACCTGGCCGAGCGCCTGACAGGCGACATCATGACCCTGCTTCCCCTGACCACCTGGCAGGCATGGGCCCTCGAAATCGGCTGCGGATTCCCGGTCTTCCTCATCATCGACACCCTGTGGAACGAGCTCGCCATCCGCCGTTACATCCGCAAGATCAAGGAGCTGGAAGACCATGAACAAACGCGATGAAGCCATCCTCAACTTGGCAGACCCCGATGATGAGATCTTTCAGCTACGCGCCTCGGCACGCACCAAATGGTGGCTCGAGGCCCTGGACTTCCTCAATCTGGGCATTCACGACATGATCCTGGACAGAAAAGCGGCTTCCAGCCGCTGGTACCTGGTCGGCTCCGGGAAGCGCTGGAAACTCTGCGCGCTGAACCGGAAGGACGAACCCACATGGACGGATGCCACCCGGGCCCTGTCCGATACGACGGACCTGAAGAAGTTTCAGCTGGACGGGATCGTCTACCGCCTGCAACGCCGCATCCGCTGACACGGAATCACGCCTGGCCATGGCCGCCCACTCTTCGGTGTCAGGTCGATCTGCTAGTTTGAACGTCGTTCAAAACGTCGCGGAGGAGAGACCATGGACCTGAACAAGCTTGCCGACGACATCATCGCTGGCCGCTCCATCACCCCCGAGGAGGCCCTCGCAGTGCTGCGACTGCCGGATGCGGAAACCCTCGCCCTCGTGGCCGCGGCGGGCCGGGTGCGACGCCACCACTTCGGTACCACGATGAAGGTGAACTACCTCGTCAACCTCAAATCAGGTCTGTGCCCAGAGGACTGTTTCTACTGTTCCCAACGCCTCGGCTCCCAGGCCGACATCCTGAAATACCGGTGGCTGAAGAACGAAGACGCTGTCGCCGCCGCGAAGGCTGGAATCGCGGGTGGCGCGAAGCGGGTGTGCCTGGTGGCGAGCGGGCGCGGGCCGTCCAACCGCGACGTCGACAAGGTGGCCGAAATCATCGGGGAGATCAAGGCCGAGCACCCGGATGTGGAGGTCTGCGCCTGTCTCGGGCAGCTGAAGACAGGGCAACCGGAACGATTGGCCGCCGCGGGCGCAGACGCCTACAACCACAACCTGAACACCGCGGAATCGCACTACGACAACATCTGCACCACCCACAGCTATCAGGACCGCACCGAGACCGTTCAGCACGCCCGCGAACACGGGCTGAGCGCCTGTTCGGGCCTGATAGCGGGCATGGGCGAGAGTGATGAGCAACTGGTGGAGGTTGCCTTCGAACTTCGGGAGATCGGTGCGGACTCAGTTCCTGTGAACTTCCTGATGCCCTTCGACGGCACCCCCCTAGCGGGTCACGCCGACCTGACTCCCCAGCGTTGCCTGCGCATCCTGGCGATGATGCGGTTCGTCCATCCGGACAACGAGGTGCGAGTCGCGGCGGGCCGGGAGCAACACCTGCGCAGTCTTCAGCCGTTGTCCTTGGAGATCTGCAACTCGCTGTTCCTGGGTGACTACCTCACCAGCGAGGGTCAGGCGGGAGCCAAGGACCTGGCCATGATCGCCGACTACGGATTCACGGTTCTCGGCCAGGAGGAGACCGGCCCCGAGGCCGACGTCCGGCCCGTGATCAGGAACCGTGGGGTCGGGACCCCGGAACCGGCGAACGCCTAGGGCCAGTTCCGAGGCAGAGCCTAGGCGCGGCGTTTGAAGAACGAGCGGATGCCCTCCCGGTGAACCGCCGCCACTGCGGTGAGCGGCAAACCGGCCGGGCAGACCTCGACGCACTCGCCGTAGCTGCTGC
>ERZ773073.771-NODE-771-length-16235-cov-23.814524_pt1 | contig 16235 bp, 12 predicted proteins | sample MGYA00580616_ERZ773073 | MGnify/ENA primary metagenome ERZ773073 (study PRJEB29015, sample SAMEA2737960) | human oral metagenome | biome: human oral; feature: human-associated habitat; material: dental | place: China | collected 2131 ...
CGGGATACCGTGCTGCGAAGTTGGTGGATGGTTTCACCGAGATCACCTCGGCGCCCTCCGGCAGGGCATGTCCGGATCCGATGGAGAGGATCTGGTCCAAATGATCCATGTCCGCCGGATAGGGGGCGCCCTCTTGGATGTTGATCGCGGGGCTCTCCCGGACGGCGGCGGATGCTGTTGCGCGATGCGGATACGACGGACTGCAGGCGGCTGCGCAAAGAGAGATGAGAATAACGCCGACCACTGCGAATGAAGATCTTTCAATCATTACCTTTGACCGCTCCCGCTCATGATCGATGATCGTTCCGCCAGGTTGCGCCCCTGCATATCGGTCACGACGGACCTCCGAGCCTGCTGCATCTGAGCCTGTAGCTGCTCCTGAAACTGCTGCTCCTGAAGCTGCGGCTTCTGAACCTGCCGCCAAAGCTGCTCCAGCTAAAAAAGCTGTTAAAAAAGTAAAAAAATAAGCTTCATAAAATTCAAGGAAGTCACTCTCATCAATACTCCGGATGAAGGCAGACTTAGAGCAACTTGAAAACAAAGGCCGTCTGAATATATTTCAGACGGCCTTTGTTTTTTTATGTATAAAACCATTATTCAAAGATATGCTTTTGGTTTTATTAAAAAAATAAAAAAGACGTATAACGGGTACACGTCTTTTTAGGGAATGGCCTTATTGCTTATATTCGCTGCCGTCTGCACGGAAAAGTTTTGGCTGTTCGCCTTTTTCCACGACCTCTTTATTGATGACGACTTTTGCTACACCTTTCAAATCTGGTAGGGCGTACATGGTGTCCAAGAGGCAACGTTCGACGATAGAGCGCAGGCCGCGCGCACCGGTTTTACGTTCCATCGCCAGTTTGGCGATGCTGCGCAAGGCGTTTTCTTCAAACTCAAGGCCGACATCTTCCATTTCAAACAAGGTTTGATATTGTTTGACCAAGGCATTTCTTGGCTCTTTCAAGATGCGAACCAAGTCATCGACCGTCAATTGCTCAAGAGCAGCAAAGACAGGCAAGCGCCCAATCAACTCAGGGATAATACCGAATTTTTGAATATCTTCTGCGATGATTTCTTGCATGTAGGAGCTATTTTCGTCAATTGCCTTGTTATTTTGGCCGAAACCGATAACTTTTTCACCTAAACGTTGTTTAACGATTTCTTCGATGCCATCAAAAGCACCACCCACGATGAAGAGGATGTTTTTAGTATCCACCTGAATCATCTCTTGTTGCGGATGTTTACGTCCACCTTGAGGTGGCACGCTAGCGACAGTTCCCTCGATAATCTTGAGAAGGGCTTGTTGCACTCCTTCACCTGAAACGTCACGTGTGATAGAAACGTTCTCGCTCTTCTTGGCAATCTTGTCAATTTCATCCACGTAGATAATTCCACGCTCTGCACGTTCGATGTTAAAGTCAGCAGCCTGCAAGAGTTTGAGGAGGATATTTTCCACGTCCTCACCCACATAACCAGCCTCAGTAAGAGCTGTCGCATCTGCGATAGCAAAAGGCACGTTCAAGCTCTTAGCCAAGGTCTGGGCCAAGAAAGTTTTCACAGAACCAGTTGGGCCAATCATCAAAATATTAGACTTTTGTAGGTCAACGTCTTCTGATTCTTCACGATTATCGTGGAAGTTGATTCGTTCATTGTGATTGCAAGTCCCGCTAAGCCATACGAGAGCACTGCCTCGGCACATTTAGCTACGCGCTCAGGGAGTAGTGCTTGTTCTTCGGGCGCCCACTCGCCTAATACGTAGTCTATCTGTTTACCAGACTCGAAATTACTACTGATACCGAAGCGCAAAGGGCTATAAAGATACCAAGAGAATGTTGCACCACGAGGGCACCCACGTGGTTCATAATCTGGCATATCATCTGGTGTTTCAGGGTAGTCAATTGCTTGATTTTCCCAGGCTACAACACCGTTTTTAACATAAATATTCCAGCTACAAGAACCAGTACAGTTTACGCCATGCGTTGTGCGGACAACTTTATCGTAAGACCAACGGTCACGATAATAATTTTCCCATTCACGACCTCCATCTTCTGTGATTTGATGGCCGTTTGGAGATACTTCCTTCTTGCGAAGAAACTTAAACTTTTGAGACAACAAGCTCATCTCGTGTCCTCCTTCAAAACTACAAAAAAATCCCTTGTGCTAGATGTGCTAACACAAGGGAGAAAATCCTGTTATTCGATATTACTAATATTAGGGTCAATACCATCAACCTCTAAATCAAGTAATCCGATTAAAGCGTCAAAATCACAGATTACTAGATGGTGTTTGTCATAGGCTACATAGCCTAACTTACGTAACTCACTTAACATGCGATTTAAACTTTCTCTTGATGTGGCAGCAAACTCAGCCAATTCTTGATTTGTTAGGGCAATATCAATAAAGATACCATCCTCGCGCTTTACACCATAACTATTGGCTAAGCGCAACAAGGTAGAATAGAATGCTCCCTTCTTGCCGTAAAGTAGCAAGTCCCGGTATTTTGCCTGTTGACGACGCATATGTAAAGTGTAGATTTTCATCATTGCAATAGCCAATGAATGGTCTTTTGCAATAGCCCCTTCCAACACATCATAGCGTATACAATAAACAGAGCAATCCTCCCGAGCAATGGCGTTGAACACATATGTTCTAGTGTTCTCCTCATACAACGGAACCTCACCAATTACATTATTCGGCCCTACTAAACGCAACGCAAAAATGTGTCCGCTAGCTTCGAACTTCTTAATGCTCATTCTACCTTTTACTACTACGTAAAAGTATTCTGCCTTGTCCCCCTCACGGAAGAGAAAATCACCTTTTTTAAGATGTAGTTCCTCACCCGGCAAAGCAAGCAATTGGTTAATTAAATTTTGATCCATACCATTATCACTCCACAGTACTTTTATAACAAAATCCATTAGTTATACTAATCTATTTATAGTAAAAGCACGTATACTATATACTTTTTCGTATATATATGATTATTATAACTTATTAATTTCAGAATATGTGTGTTTTACATCACATTCACAAAAAAAATTACACTATATAATATATCTGTGATGTAAGACATTGAAAAATATTAATGCTACAATAATTATAACGCAATTTGTAAGCAAATCGAATACTTTCTATAGGATTTTTTTAGATTTTATTATTTATATATACTTTATATATAATTTTAATATATTTTTCTTGTCTTATCTGCGTGTATAGTTGTTACAGTAAGGAGAAGTTCAAAATGAACGAACTAAAAATGCCTCAAGTAGGTGCAAGCCGCAGCGAAATCGTGGCTAATTGGCAACCGGAGAATCCGGAATTTTGGGAAAAGTTTGGCAAAAAAATTGCTAAACAAAACCTCGTTATATCCACTATTGCCTTAACACTTTCATTCTGTGTTTGGTACTTATGGGCAACCATTGCGGCTCAGCTAAATAGCGCTGGATTTAACTTTACTACTGATCAATTATTTACATTGGCTGCCTTACCAGGCCTAGTAGGTGCCACATTGCGATTTGTATACACATACATGCCAGCACTGTTAGGCGGTAAAAACTGGACATTTATTTCCACAATTATCTTATTAGTTCCTGTTGTGTGGCTCGGCTTTGCTGTACAAGATACAACAACTTCTTATGCGACATTTATGATTTTAACAGCCCTTATCGGTTTAGCAGGTGCCAACTTCTCATCCTCTATGGCATACATTGGTAACTTCTTCCCTAAATCTGAAAAAGGCACAGCTCTTGGTATCAACGGTGGCGTTGGTAATCTTGGTATTTCTGTAATCTACTTCCTAGCTCCATTTGCTATGGGATCTGCGGCTTTAGGTAGTGTATTTGGTGTAACGCCAACAATTATTAAGGGCAACGCAGTATATCTAGCTAATGCAGCTTTCATGTGGGTTGTACCTCTTGTTGTTATCCTTGCATTGATGACTCGCTTCATGGATAACCTACCTCTAGAAAAACCAAATCCTAAAAACCTCGTACAAATCTTTGGTAACAAGCACACATGGGCACTAACATTGCTCTATACATGTTCTTTCGGTGCATTCTCTGGTTACGCAGCAGCACTTGGTCTATTAGTAGGCAAAGAATTCCCTGAAATTCCATTTGCTTCTATCGCATTTGTAGGTCCACTCGTAGCAGGTGCCCTTCGTCCTGTGGGTGGTTGGTTAGCAGATAAAATCAATAGTGGTACAAAAGTTACCTTTATTAGTCTTATCGGCTTATGTGCATCCACCGCATTAATTGCAGTTGGTGTAGATATGCACAACTTCCCATTCTTCTTTGCAATGTCCGTATTAACCTTTGTATGCTGTGGTTTTGCTACCGGTGCAACATTCCGTATGATTCCACACGTATTTGGCAATCCATTGCTCTCCTCTTTAATTACAGGTTTCGTAGCCGCTGTAGCTGCATATGGTGCCTTCATTACACCTAAAATCTTCGGCTTTGTATATTCCATGTTCGGCAATATTCACCCAGCCTTTGCTGTATTACTTGCGTTCAACCTTGTAACAGTAGCGGTGTGCTACTGGTTCTATGTGCGTAAAAGCGCAAACATGAACGTATAAGATGTAACAGAAAGGAAGAACCTCGTAAGTCGGATTGATACGGGGTTCTCTTTTATAAAAATATAGTCATGAATAAGATAATCGAATATAGTGAATTATATTTTACACAGTACAGTGCGTATACAAAATTTTCTGTTCAAAATTATACCCTTCATTTTAAGGGAAGAAAAATGGACTGCTAAGCAGTCCATTCATTCTAATTTGACGATATATATCTTTATCTCTATAATATAAATAGATAGTCAGACGAGTAGGAACGTCAGGCGCATCTCAAAAACAAAACATATAGGAAATGGCCTTTCTGTTTAGCTAATTACGCATGATAACGGAGGGCTATTTGCTTTTTGTGAGGCAAATAAGCGCTATAAGTGCACCAAAGGAAACGACTAATGTCAATATTCCAATGATAACTGTAATAAGTTCAAAGTCACTCATTAGCTCACCCCCTTCTATAACGAAGAGAGACCCAACCTCGCTGACTACCTTAAGAACATTATAATCTGAACAAACATACGATACAATAAGTAGTTATTTATCTATATATATGAATTAAATAATAAAAGAGCCTGCTAAAGCAGGCTCTTTTATTATCCGAAGATTTCTTCTAGTAGTGCATCGTCGATGATAGTACCAACGTAGAAGTCGCTAAAGATGCCGTATTTTGCACTGGCTTCTTCGAAGCGCATATCGTATACGATTTTTTTGAATTGGATGTCGTCGTTGCTGAAAATGGTAATGCCCCATTCCCAGTCGTCTAGGCCACAGCCACCAGTAGTGAACTCAGATAATACATCCAAGTATGTTTTACCAAGTTCACCGTGAGCTTTCATCAAAGCACCGCGCTCTTGCGGTGGTAGCATGAACCAGTTATCTGCACCTTCACGTTTTTTAGTCATGTTGTAGAAGCAGATGTATTTATCGCGAGGTACATGAGGGTAAAGTTTTTGGTTAACTTCTTCTGTATCAAGTTTAGCCTTAACATAGGTGCTTACTTCTGTTACAGATGTATAGGAGTAAGTTTGTACCAATACACTTGCAATAGCTAGACGACGGAACTTGCGTTCTACTTGTGCCAAGTATTCAAGGGATGGACCAAGGATCCATAGGATTAAATCCCCTTTTGCACCATTACAATCATAGAATGCATAGCTACCTTCTTTAGCTTGATGTTTAGCTTCAAGTTCTGCTAAGAATGCTTTTAATTCGTTACGCGCGGCTGCTTTTTCATCAGCTGTGAAGCAGTTCCATGCGCTGAAATCCATGGCAAATACCATATGTTGGCTATGCCAACCTTCTACTGTAGGGATTGCTTTTCCCATTATGATCACTCCTATCTATGGTGATTATATCAAAATAATAATGTATATCTATAATTACGGAAATCAAAAGACTCCACTTACTATTATAGCATATAGAGTCTTTTCAATTTAGTTTCTATTGAGATTTTTTATTAGTATATTCTTTAGTTAAGACTAAATTACTGCTTTTAGGCTGAGATAATCCTATGTCGCTTAATACTATACTAACTCTTTTAAGCAAGTCACTATTTTACTTGTCATTCACAAGTTTTTCTACGAGTTCTTTTGCTTGTTTTACACCGTCAGGGATCCCGATTCCATCAAAAGGTGTACCGATGAGGTGTAGATTTGGATACTGCTCGGCTACATGTTCACGTACGACTTTAATACCTGCACGATGGCCTACATTATATTGAGGCATGCAGTGAATGAGGCGATTGATGCGCACCCACTCTGGCTTGGCAGAAAAATTCATAATATGCTGAATTTCTTTGACTGCCAATTCTGAAAGTTCCTCTTCACTGAGTCGTTCTACTACATCATTACCTGGCTTACCAATAAAGACGCGCAAAACCACCTTATCATCAGGGGTAGTTTGAGGCCATTTTTGATTAAGAATGGTACACGCTGTAAGAGGTGTATCCGTATTACGGGTAATAAGCAGACCCGATCCTTTTAAATCACCATCAAAGGTACTTTTATCAAAGGCCATAATAGCAATGGCGCAACTAGATTGCTCCATGGATCGCAAGAAATCAAAACCCGCATCATCCTTGAACCATTGAGTATATGTTGCCGGCGGTGTAGTGATAATCACATGGTCTGCCGTAGATTGACAGCCACAAGAATCGTTACACGACTTCACTACATCAATTGCATATACACCATCAATATATCGAATATCAGAAACTAGTGCACCTGTATGCAAATGTACATTACTAGGCATAGCCTCAACGATAGCGGTAATCACGCTTTCAAGGCCGCCTGTCAATTGACGGAACATACCAGATTGAGCAGCAGTACCCTTTCGACTTTCCATATCCGCTTGCGCCTTAACAGACTGATGATTAGAACTAGTCTTTGTCATATGGCTAGAGCCGTTTACACTATTACTAGCAGCACTATCTTGACTAGTCTTAGCTTCGTGACTTTCAAATTGACGGTCCGTCATAGTGCCTTTACCAGCTCGAGGAACATCCCCTTCAGTAACAGCCCCTTTGGTGGCCTTAGAGACACCGGCTTTGGAGTGACTCATCTTAGCAGCCATCATACCTTTTACCATGTTCCCATATTTTTGTTCTACTTGAATAAAATGAGGGAATGTCGACAATAGACTAATTTTATAAATATCGCCACCATAGATACCCGCTAATAGGGGCTCGATGAGTTTATCCATCATTTCTTGTCCTAAGTGGTATTTGAAAAAATGACCAATGGATACATCCCCATTTTTATCGAGTTGGTATGGTTTCTTAAAATAATCTAGGCCAGCACGCAATTTACCAGGCCATGAAATGAGTGTTGCTTTCACAAAGGGCATCATTTCCGTAGGAATGCCCATGATGGAGCCGCCTGGAATTGGGTGGATAGAGCCCTTATCATATACAAAGGCTTGACCTGTTTCATTAGACACAAGGGTATCCCCTAGCCCAAGATCATGCACGAGATCTGTCATTTCTGTTTTACGACCCAAATAGGAGTCAGGACCGAGTTCCACTACGAAGTCATCCACACGTTGCGTTTGTATTTTCCCACCAAATCGTGGTGCTTGTTCGTAAAGAGTAATGGTCCATTCCGGCTTTGCATGACCTAAATAATAAGCCGCTGTTAGCCCTGTTAAGCCACCGCCCACAATTGTTACGTTCACGAATGAATCCTTTCTATTATTGCACTCGCCATTGCTTGTAAAAATGTTTCATTACAATTTGGCATGGGTGTACGCATATATGTTGCGCCCTTTGCTTCAACGAGTTCTTTACACTCCACATCATTATCGTACAGTACCTCAACGTGATTGCTTACAAATCCAAATGGTACAAAAGCAATGCGAGTAGCACCAGTTTGTAAAGCTTCATTGATTGCATCCTCTACAGTAGGGCCCAACCATTGGCCATGAGGCGCCGCACTTTGCCATGCCACAGTCCAGTTCGGTAATTTACAATGTTCAGCAATCTCTTTAGCACTTTCCTCTAAAGCTAACGCATACGAATCGCCACCATGATTATTGATAAGAGGTATACTGTGCGCACTAAAAATAACGAATACATCTTTAGCATTATGCACACACTTTGAAAGTGCTTTTACCCAGTATTCCTTGAAAGTTGGTTGGTCCCACCAGGAACGGATAAAGTCGAATGTCACATTATCATGGTTTGAAATAGCTGCTTGTACTTGTTTTTCATAAGCCCCTGTACCGAGAGCGGTAAAGAATGGAGCTGTTACAATAGCGATAATATGCTCCACTCCATGCTGGACTAAAGAGTCAACCGCATTTGCAATGGATGGTTTCATATGTAAAAAACCAATAGCGGAAGGCATAATTGGCAACAGAGTAAGCAAGGTTTTATATTGGCACTCTGCCATAGTTTGGAGTTCAACATTTTCCCATTGACCGATTGTATCATAACGCTTAGTGAGATTTGTAAGCTCTGCTTCCGTTGGTACACGGCCACGACGAATACTCGTCATATAGGGTACTAAATCATCCTTACTTGAAGGGCTACCATAAGACAGGAATAATAATCCTTTTTTTTCTACGTTCACTAGTTTACCCCTCTTGAGCCCAAAGTTCACGACTACGTTCATGTACATAGTCAGTAAGCCAATGAAGTTTTTGAGGATCTGCCTCTGGGAATACGCCATGACCTAAATTGAAGATATGGCGACCATAGCGAACTCCTTCGAGCAAGATGCGATCGACTTCGCGGGCCAATGTTTTTTCGTCTCCGAACAAATACGCCGGGTCTAAGTTACCTTGTACCGTTTGTGTTACGCCACGCTCGTTTGCCATAACGATGGAACTACGCCAATCAAGGGCAATGACATCTAAAGGCAAGTGAGACCAAATAGACACCAAATGATCCGTACCAACGCCATTCATGGCCATTGGCAAATGAGGATATTTAGCTTTCACAGTCTTTATGATCCGCTCCATATGAGGGTAAATTCCTTGTTTATACTGGTCTGCATTAACAGCACCTACCCAAGAGTCAAAGATTTGAAGTGCATTAGCACCCGCTTCGGCTTGCATAGACAAGTACGCAATGGACATGTCCGCCAGTTTAGTCATCAGTGCATTCCACACATGAGGAGCACCTATGAGCATGCCGCGAGTCTTATTGTAATTCTTCGTTGGGCCCCCTTCGATAAGGTAGGATGCAATCGTAAACGGTGCACCACAAAAACCAATGAGCGGTACGTCTAGCATGCCAGATGTTAAGAGTGTAATCGTTTTACCGATGTACTCTACCTTGGTAGGATCAAAGGATTCTAGAGCATCTACATCAGCCATAGAACGGATAGGTGTGCTAAACACAGGTCCTACACCGGCCTTGAGTTCTACATTCACATTCATGGCCACCATGGGGCTCATAATATCTTTGTAGAGAATCGCCGCATCGACGCCGTATTCCTTAACAGGTAATTCTGTAACACGAGCACATAGCTCAGGCTCTTTTGTAATTTCAAATAATGTATATTTTTCTTTGATTTTGCGATATTCCGCTTGGCTACGGCCAGCTTGACGCATATACCACACAGGCGTTACACCCGGGTTCTTCCCTTGGATCATGTCCAAATAAGCTGTGTTCAAGTACTCAACCCCTTTCGTTCTAAATGTATACTAACACACTATGGTAACCAAAACAGTTACTTTAGTTACAATCACTTACATTATTTATTCTTTAATAATCCCTAATAATCCCTGTGAAAGCATATGCCTCCACAGGGATTATTATTTCATTACCACTTTAATTCGACTGAGTCTTTAATTCAAGTCTGAAATTCATTTAGCTACGACTCAATCTATGGCAATCGATGCCCATAATAGATTGAGCCATATCATATACGGAGCGTTGACAAGTAAAGAGCCAAATCTGTTGATTTTTCCCAAGCTCAGCCAATAATTCTAAAGCACTACGCTGACGATTTTCGTCAAAGCGCACAAGAATATCATCCAAGATAATCGGCAAGGATTCTACTTGATAAGAGAATACCTTAGCTAGGGCGAGTCGTAATGACAAGTACACTTGATCAGCTAAGCCACTAGACCAAAATTTAAGTTCTAGTCGTTCTCCATTATTGTTGATAAGTGCTACCCCTTTATTAATGCCTAGAATATCAAGCGTATACCTCTCACCAGTTAGTTTTTCAACATAAGAGGAGGCAAGCTCTAACATATGAGGTTGTTTTTCTTGTTCATACGATTGTTGAGCCTTATCCATACAATGGCTTATCAATACTTGCGTAGCCCAATCTTCGAGAGCAGACTCTAATTCACTTTGTAAAGCCTCTCGTTCTTGCAACATTTGGTGTTGCTCCTGGTCAGATCCAAGTGTACGCATTGCTTCAACGATTTGACCACGGCGCTCGTACAAGGTAGCCAATTTATCTTCAATAGAGGCTATTTCACGCTCAGAGTGAGCCAATTCATCTAACCAGTTATCTTTGTTGCCTTCTCGCAAACGACGATAGAACAGGTCTTTATTCTCCGCATCAGGAGCAAGTAAATCCAGCTGTACCTGACTTTGCTTGTAAATAGTTTGCCACTGTTTATATTGGTCCTCATCGATAAGATGTTGACGATACTCGTTGGAACTTTCCATACCAGCTTTATGGAGCAGTTCTTGTTGACGAAGAAGTAGCTCTTTTTCCTTACGATGCCAATTATCGTATTCATTGCGGAAGCTTTTACGTTGTGCTTCCTTTTGTTCCCATACAATTTTATTTTGTTGAAAGTTCTTATATTGATTATAAATACGTTTTAATTCCGTAGGAGATACTGGTGACTCTATTCCAAGGTTATACCACAAAGCCATCGCTTGGTCTTCAATAATGCGTAGACCTTCTTTATGCTCCGCTAAACGCTTTTCATAGCCTTCTATAGTACGTAGTTGCTCATGATATTGATCATATTCATGTTTGAGGCCAAAGAAATCATCTTCATCGAGACTCTTAGCCGCCCCTTGCGGTAACCAGTTTTGCCATGCTGCGAGGGCTTCATCATAAATACCTTGTAAGGTATGCCCTTCCTGAATCCAATGCTCAAGATGTGCCTCTCCTTCTAAGGATGGTACAGGGCTCACTGTAGGTGTAGCAGCCTTGATCAAAGCCTCTAGCTGATGTTCTACATCAGATTTACGGGAAGATAAAATTTGTAACTCATAGTTTAATTTAGACACATCAGAGTTACCATTATGAAGCCTCCAGGTAGCATACCAGAATAGCCCCATAGATAGAATCAAGAAAATAAAACCACCTATAGTATATAATGCAGATTCAAGAACCAACAGGCCTGCTAATACTACCAATACAGCTATAACAGCACCTATACCACTAATGCGTTGTAGCCATTTTGGCAGAATTGTGGGCTGTGCGTCTGAACCATAACTATTCCGTCTAGCCTCTACTCGATCTATATCCATTAAGATACGATCTAATTCACGTTCTAAATATTCTTTTTTAGCTAATTCTTCTTCACTAAAGTTAGGTAATGATGCTCCTTCAAGGTTCGCCGTCGGCACCTCATCGGTAGCCCCTGCAGGTTTGCGGTCTTGCCAATGTAAAAGTTGTTCTTTTGCGGTGCGCAAACGACTTGCCAAACGTTCCCCATCAAACCAATTGATGTCTTCTGCCATTGGCTCATCGTGACGCCACGCAGAATGTAAGGTGCGTGAAAACTCTAATTGTTCTCTAACCTTACGGATGTACGCATCGCCTTCTTCGCACTCACGGCGTAATTGCTCCCATTTAGCACCTTGTTGAATAAGATCTTCAATATCTTGACCGTAAGTTCCAAATGGGCTATCAGGACTAAAGTTAGCGGGCATCAATGCCGCTTCCTTTTCCTGCCATAATTGCATATTGTCACGAGCCCGTTTTATTTCTTCATCAAGACGTAGGAACTCATCACGACTCAAGGCGAGCTCACTATTATACTGCTGCATGTGCATACGCGCCTCTTCACTGCGACGATACGTATCCCACGCACGCAATACTACATCGATACCATCCCGATATTCCTTCCATTCTTTCAACTGATTTTGCAATTCCATTTCGGTTTGCTCCGTACTGTGAAAGACGGTTTGTAATTCCACATATTGCGCTTCATGCTCCGCCAACTGACTCAACTTTTGACGGTTTTCTTTAAGCTCATCCATCAATACATTGATGCGACGTTTACCATTCGAGGATGCTACAAGTAGGTCTGTAGCCCCTTTTTCAACATCCTTAACAGCTCCACCTAAGTGTTCTCCCCCTTCGGCGCCAAAGAATCGAGAACGAACCTCTACCTCTTGTAATACATCAAGGCCTTGTAGATCGTCTAATGTTAACGCAAATATGCGGTTATATGTTTTTTTATCGATGCCATGCCACCAATGTTGAGCCGGCTCTTCATGGATGGCAGGATGACCAGGGCTGTAAAAGTCTAACTGCTTACCCTTACGACCGATATAGTAACTTTCACCATTACGGTCCACATCAAGGGCCCCCGTCATAGGGCCATAAGCCTTATGAGTACCGCCAAATAACAAGGTGCGCATCCCTTCGAGCAAGGATGTTTTACCACTTTCATTAGGGCCATACATGAGTTGAACCCCATTGTCACCCGTGGTGAAAGACCAGTCGCGATACGGGCCAAATTCATCAAATCGTATACGTTTAATGTTCATCATTAGCCCCCATCAACACAGTAACACCTTCAATTTCACAACGTTTCAAAGCTCGTGCCAATAATTCATCACTCAATAAATCGGCATATGCGCCTAAGCGCTTAAATTCAGGACGATTAGCCATGATTTGACGCGCAGTCTGTATCGCATCTCCATCTACCATATCGTCATAAGCACGCAAGTAATCACCTACTACATCTGTTAATAAACGTCGTTCAACTAGATTAATACTAGGTCGTGTATTAGAAATAATACGGTAAGGCATAACGAATATAGATTTGCCTTTCTCTTCATTTTGAGACTCTTGCAACCATAGTTTTCGAATCTCCTCTTGCGTACATAGGCGATGTAGAGGTCCCGTTCCGGACAAAACGAGGGATAGCAAGATATTTTTCTTATGTTGCTTTCGCAAGTTTTCTTTTTTATGCCGCAAAATCTCTAAGAAATCTGTTTCATTTTGCATGCCAGCAATATCGATTTTGATTTCCTCAAATCGGACTGCACAAGTGTCGATAAATCGCAAATCACAATGACCATTATGAGATACGGATACAAGATAACATCCTTTAGGTCCATGTTCTTTACGATGCAATCCTTGCGAATTACCCGCATAAACTACGAGAGGTTCCTCGCTAAGAACTTGAGATTTATGAATATGACCCAATGCCCAATAATCCATGGCAGCCTCTGTTAAATCAGTTAAGTTACAAGGTCCTGTTACATTATGATTTTCAGAGCCTACACTAGAGCCTACAGTACCATGCATGACAGCAAGGGAAAACTCATCCCGTTCAAAAGCTCTGTATTGACGAGCATAGTTGTCGCTTTCATTACCATGACCACAACTAATGCCATATACGCCACCAATTTCTATATTATTAACGATGAGCGGGAAACGCTGTACCTGTTCGCTAGAAAATATATGGACATTATCTGGCATCTGCAGTTGCGCTTTCCAGCTTTCAGCAGGATCATGATTACCTTGTACCATATAGACATCAATACGATGTTCAGCCAAGCGATACATGGCGCGCACAAAACGGACTTGAGCCTCTAAATTATGGTCTTCGCTATTATAAATATCCCCAGCTATTACGACAGCATGCACATGTTCTGTAATAGCAGTATCAATAATTTTATCTAAGGCTACATAGGTTGCTTCACTTACGGCGCGATCAACAGCATTGCTAATACCTGTAGCATATTGAAAGGGTGCCCCTAAATGCAGATCACCACAGTGTATAAATCGAAACGGCTGCATCTATATCCACTCCTCCATTAATATTTTTATTATAGTTATATATAGTAATTACAATATTTTATTATACTACAAAACCTTAAAGATAAGTTAAAAATAACTATCATTTAGCATCAAAAAGATATAGTTAAACTAAACTTCTCTTAACTATTAATAAATATAAATTATAAGATAAGCTCATATTCTTTCATCATAAGATATGAACCATAACATGTTATTATTTTTGTTAACCAATTCATGTATTAAGTTGACAATTTATACGTGAACGTTTACAATCAAATTGTCAATATATTATGTTTTTATTAAGTTAACAATTTACCGGAGGCTATTATGGCTTTGCCTATAGATCAACAACCATCCCAAGTGGGTACATACGAAAAAATTCTTACCATTGCAAACCGCATCATGAACGGCGGCGAAATTACAAAAGAAGAAGCAATCGAGCTGATTCATACTTCAGATGATGATACCATGATTCTACTCGCTATGGCTGATAAAATTCGCCAACATTTCAATGATAATTCTGTGGATGTATGTGCCATTGTTAATGCTCGGTCCGGCAAATGTCCTGAAAACTGTAAATTCTGTGCTCAATCCGCACACCACAACACAGGCGTTCAGGAGTATCCTTTCATGGATGAAGAAAGCATTCTCCAAGCAGCACGTAAAGCTAAAGAGGCTGGTGCAATTCGTTTTTCCATCGTAACAAGTGGTCGTAATACTAATAACCCTGATGAATTTGATCAAATCATCCATGTATTAGGCCGTATCAAAAATGAAATTGGTCTTGAAATCTGCTGTTCCCTTGGGTTGTTAACTTACGAACAAGCACTCAAATTAAAAGAAGTTGGCGTTACTCGATACCACTCCAATATCGAAACGGCACCTAGTCACTTCCCAGATATTTGTACTACACATTCCTACGAAGACAAAATGTTTACCATAGATAATGCACAAAAAGCAGGCATCCGTGTTTGCTCTGGCGGTATCCTTGGGCTCAACGAAACATTAGAACAACGCGTAGAAATGGCGTTCGAACTTAAACGTTTACATATTGACTCCGTGCCATTAAACATTTTGAATCCTGTTAAAGGGACTCCATTTGAAAGCAACGAAGCTTTACGTCCATTGGATATCTTACGTACCTTCGCCGTATTCCGTTTCATCTTGCCAAACGCATTGATACGGACTGCAGGTGGCCGCGAAGTAAATCTACGAGACTTACAAGCTTATGCTCTAAAAGGTGGCCTAAACGGTATCATGGTTGGTGGCTACTTAACTACTGGCGGTCGTTCACCTCAAGACGATCTCCAAATGATTCAAGACTTGGAGTTGACTCGCAATACAGCTCAAGTCTAAAAACCTCATATATACCATTCTCCACATCTAGAGGATGTAGTATATATAATATTCCCTAATGCTTTATAAATATTTTACACATAAAAAGAACCATCTAGTTTGCTGTACTAGATGGTTCTTTTATTTCCATAATAAAATATAAATGGCTTGACCATTTGTGTTCCCTGCAATGGGCTCAGGATTCTCATTAAATTCTACATTCTCATACGGCGTCCCGTCTGACATGTACGCATCTACCTTCAATGTTTCCATGGTTCGATTATATCTACTGATATAAACTTTATATCGCAATTCGTCGCCACCCAGTTCATTAACTCGCAGCCACAAAAGCGCATCGTAATCACTCTTCTGTACACTGTCATTGTCAATAAATAATTGGTTTCCTGATGCATCTGGTCCAACATAGTACCAGTCCGTTGCGTTAGTAGTCCCCCCTATACTGAGTAGCCACAAAAGTGTTAATATGGTGAATATTTTACTCATATGACTGCCCCTCTCATGCTATCGAGCTGTATATTTTATAAAAGCTTAATGTGGATAAACCTTTATAAAATATACAACTTCTCCTTTATATAATACCAAAATTGTCCCATATTTATCAACAATAATTAAAATTAATTACCATGTTTTTTACAAATATAAGAAATTTAAAGAAATTTATTAAATTTCTTCATTTTTAACTCATTTACCATTCCTATAATAATAATGTCAAATGATAGATAGAGGTAACAATTCCCTGGTTGCCGTACGTGTATTTATCTCCCGACAAGTAATACTAACCCCAAACCTACTACTTGTTTAAATACATGTTTCATTTGATATTAATACTAACACTCCCCTTACATGAAAAA
>ERZ773073.773-NODE-773-length-16230-cov-10.035425_pt1 | contig 16230 bp, 24 predicted proteins | sample MGYA00580616_ERZ773073 | MGnify/ENA primary metagenome ERZ773073 (study PRJEB29015, sample SAMEA2737960) | human oral metagenome | biome: human oral; feature: human-associated habitat; material: dental | place: China | collected 2131 ...
ATTTTCAGTATTACTTATATTAAAGAGAAACTCCACTGTCACTGTACTTAAATTAATCCCATTAGTTGCAGGCATAAAATCGGCTTTATCTGCAACAGTAATGGCAAAAAGGATTTCGGTTCCTGCGGTATCTCTTGCATAAATCCCTAAAGATTCCATGCTGTATCCGTTCATAAGTCCTGAATTATTAAATGTGGCCGTCACCTTAACCTGTGATGCCCCTAATTTTTCAATTTTACTGACGCTCACTGTCTGCTTTATTCCGTCAAGATTAATCAAAGTTTCAAGATTTACTGCATCTGCCAGTTTGTTATTTGATGCAGATATTTTTGTGAATGTTAAATCTGTTGCTCCTGCAACTTCCCTTGCTATTAAATCCTTTCCTTTGTCAGTTATGCCTGTTCTTTTTATACTTGCCATTCCTACTCTCCTATCTCAATTACTGTTTTTATATTCGTTATCACTCCAGCAGCAATATATATGTTATTTATAACTTTCGGAGTAAGTATATTAATGCTGTTAAATCCTAAATTTGCCGGCAATATCGTTTTTAACATATTATTCAGCTCGTCGTATTTTTTAGAATCATCAAACTTTGTGGCAACCCCTAGCTCATAATTATTAAAATTAGGTTTTAATTCATAGTTTCCTATTCCGCACAGCTGATTCATCCTGTTTACAAGTACACGCCACGTATAAGGTATTTGGTCATTCCAGTATGTCAGGACTCTAAAAATTCTGATTTCTAACGTATCGTTCTCATACCTGTGCAGTCCCAGCATTTCCTCAAACTTGCTTATCCCATCTTCGTCACAGTATTGGATGAACTGATTGTTAAATACCTTTTTAAACAGGTTCCACAATATCTTAAATTCGGGTTCTTCACTTTCCATTATCTGCCTAATTTCCCTGTATTCCTGCATAAAATCAGGGAGATACGACAGAAGATTTACGTTAATATTTTCTAAAATCGTCATACTGTAATACCTCCCCACACAGGAATCTGAAATTCAGTCAACTGCAGGTTGTTAGAGCTTCCATTTATTGTAGTGTTCTGAATATCCAAAATGCCATTTATGTCAAGGATTTTTGCTTCTATTCTTGACACCCTTACGACTAGATTATTGCTTACTTTTTCATTTTTCAATGCCCAAGTTTTTCTAAGCTCTAGCAAGTAATTTTTTATAACTTCCTCAACTTTTAATTTTACAAGTGCCCACGTGAAGTTAGGTTCAAAAGAAATAGTAGTCGTAATGTTTACCGGAACATTTGTTGTTCCCTGAACTGTTACAATGTGTCCTATTGGAGCAACACCTAGCCCTTGTGCATCTTTTGTCGGATCTATAATATCCTGCACCTTTTTAATCAAAGTTTGGCTTGCCTGATTAAAGTCACTGTCTAATATGGTTAATAAGACAGTTCCGCCGCCATTCCATACTGGAGTTACCTTGACAGCTCCAACACCTTCTATCTCATGTACTTTCAGCTTGTAATCAGAAATATTTCCGCCATAAGCCTTCATGTTAAAGCTGTCGAAATATCTTTTTCTAAGCGCTTCCGTTTCTTCTTCATCCCGAGCTGGGATTAAAAGCTCTGTAATTTCAGCACGGCCTAAATTGTTTATATAGTCAATTGGAATTATCTTACCTGTTTTTGTATTCCCAATCTTTCCTGGACTTTCGCACTCCAGTTCATACTCATGAAGATTTGTAGCGGTATTGTGCTGGATAAATTTTACTGCCGTGTAATTCAAGTCTTCCAAACTGAAACGGCTACCTAAAGGTATCTCAATATCGAAAATACCTTTTAATACTGCCTTGCTTGCCTTGTATGGAGATATTCCACGTTCAGAAGCCCTACGTATTAAGTTCTCCCTGCTCGCAGTATCTCCAAAAGTTTCCTTTATAAAATCCTGAAGCACAAAATACATGCTTTCCAGCTCCATTGCCCCTGGAGCCAAAGCGTCCCATATTACAGAACCTTCTCGCTTATCCAAGCTGTTCGGAATCCTTGCAAGCATTCTTTCCATTATTTTTTCATAAGTCACAACTTCAAACATATTATCCTCCTTCCTTAGATTATTGTTACCGCCAACCCGTTATCAATCTGAATTTTCCCAAACACTGTTTCAGCAATAAATTTCTTAATCAGAACTGTACCTCTCTCACTTTCAGTATCGAACTCAAAAGTATGTACCGCTGTTATCCTGTTATCCTGTAACAATGCTTCCGAAATTCTACGTTCCAGTTCCACGACACAATATTCAACAGGCATGCCAAATAAATCCTCAAGTTCAATTCCATAATTCCATGAATATATTATGTATTTATAGCGTTCTGTGCGTATTATTTTATAAATTGCCTGCTCCATAGCCTTTTGACTGTCAACAAACCCTAAAATATAATTGCCTTTATAGAATTCCATCCGATATGTTTTTGTAGGCTGTTCCTTTACTGTTATATCCGCACTTGTTTCAATTTTTGGTATCATAGCCACTCACCTTCTGTCTGAGGGTCATCAATTCTATCCAGTACAATAAATTTCTGTCCGCCTTGCTGTCTTATCAGAAGCACGCCCTCTCCAATTTTTAAGCCGTTATGAACTGTTATTTTCTTACGCCCCTTGTACTCATGCTTATGTTTTTTTATATCAGTCATTGCACCTTCAACAACTTCCGTTTCTTCAGTGGAATGCCCAACAGTAATGTCTACTTCATAATCTTTTACAAGATGTGTCAAAATTAACTCATCTTCTTCAATAATGGGTACATTTATGTCAAGTCTTACGGTAAGTGGACTGATACTTTCAACTTTTCCTGCATAAATTTCAGAAGGCTTAGTGTATTCAACTGCGTTACTTATCATTTGTGTCAGTGCTTGTTCTAATTTCGCCATTGTGTCCTTCCTCCTTGCCTATTTTCCCTTCCAAGTCTAAATCCATAAAGTATTCCTTGAATCCAAATTTATGTGTAACTTTGTCAACTAGCATATAATTTGCGAGCTTGAACTCAGCAACATCCATATAGACAATAAAAGAAGAGCCTCCACGAATCCTTACATCACCGAATATCCCTTTCAGTTTTAATGTTTTTGTTCTCTGATTGTAATATTTAAGCATTTTATTCGCACGTTCCCTTCTTTCAGCTTCCGTTGCATTGCTTCTGTTTACTTTCTCAAAATACTGTAAAAGTCCCCACTTAGTAATATTTTCGCTATCAAAAACTTGATATTTCTCAAGTTTTTTCTCCTTGTCGTTTACATAGTCAAGCACTACCTGATTATATGTTTCCTTGTCAATACTGCTTTCAAAGTCAAAGTCTTTCCCTGAAGTGTTGTCAAATATTAAATCTTTTATTTTAAGGCTTTCAGTTTCCTTCAAAGTCAACTTCCCGTAATCATCGTAAATCACATATCTCTTGTTTGTAAATCTCAAAGTGTCACTCAAAGCCCCTTGAATCATGTCAATCAAAGTTGTTCCGTCCTCACGTCTTTTCTCGAATACATGTTTTGTGTCTTCTATTTCTCCAAGTGTGAGCTTAAAGTCTGCCGCTATCATCTGCACGATTTCACTTGCTTTTTTGCCTTTGAAAACATAATAGGCTTTGCTTTTCAAATATCTCAGCTGATCATATGCTGTAATTGTTGCAATATTATTCTTTCCAAGTTTTCTAGTAAATACGTAGCCTAAAAATACATTTTGCCCCCGATACTTTAAACTCACTTGGTCTCCCTCTTGGACTTTTTCATCGAAAATCATTTTGAATACAAGTTTCCCTGGTGTCGCTTTTCTCTCCAAAGATAGTTCAATGCTGTCTGTAACAACTGGCGAGATTATGGTTTTGGTGCTTTGGCTTGCCACTATCAGCTCAATATCCTTTTCCATGTCATAGCTTTCTTCATTCGGCTTTGACATAAAGGATTTTATTTTGTTTTTTATATCCTCAAGCATCTCTACCACAACCTTAATTTATCCGTTACAAATCCAGTTAAGGAAGAAATCCCATTTATTTCCATAACCGTTTCAAGCTGGTCAAGTCCGCCAGTTTCACGTCTTATGACTTGCCAAATTTTATCGCCGTACTTCATTTCCCTTATCCTGCTTTCAACTTTATCCGTCCATCTCTGGTTCTGTGTACTCACAGTTCCGTCTGCATTCGCTACATATTGTTTAGGACGTGGGTCTATAAATTCTTTCAGTTTAATTTCCACATACATATCCATACCTTCTTCAGCATTTTCTTCAACAGAAAAATCTTCAAGCGACACTTTCAGGTTTGTGTTGAAATAGGCTTGTGCAGAATTTGGGTAAGTTCTGATTATGATTAGCTGAAAAGGCTTCGCTCTTTTTTTTAGGTTCTTTAACTTATTTAAAAAATAGCTTGGCTTTTGATAAAACCCTAAGTATCTGGCAAATGGGTAACGTTGGGAAGGAAGCATAAATTTAAAACTTATTTCTTGCAGTCCTTCCTGTTTTAACATATTAAACTCCGCGTCATTTATCAGATTGACAATGCTGTTCATATTTTTATGTGAAATATTGACAGACGAAGGTGCAACAGGTAAAAGCACCTTGTCAATATAGAAAATATATCCCTGTGTTCTCATTAGTCGCTATGCACCCCTTCCGCTCCAGTGTAGACGTGTTCTGCAAGCCTTTCACCAAGTGCGTCAATGAAATCATCTGCGTCTGCCTGCTCTGAAATATTGTTGTAATTTGTCATATCTATTTTTATTTCTGCAGTCGTGAATTTGTTTACGTATTCCCTTTCCGCAATATCCCTTAGATACTTCATGTCCTCGTTCATATCGTCCATCTTATTAGCCATTTTACCTGTGTTGTCTGCTGTCTTTTTGTTGTTGGGGTCTTTTCCACCCCCACCACCTTTTCCACCTTTTCCTTTATCGCCACCTGCTCCTTTGTCTCCAGGTAAATTTTTCCCCATATTCATCAGTTCATCTTTACCCTTGTTAAATCCATCAGTTATCCCTTTAATGCCTTTCCTTGTGGCGTTTTTACCATCATCAAAGGCTCCTCCTAAATCAGTAAGTTTGGTAGAGGTTAGCTTCCCAGCACCATTCATGACACCTTCCATTAAACCTGAAGGGTCTGCATATCCTGCGTATCCAAATTTCGGTGCCTGCTTTTGTGCTACTTTCACACCATTAGCGTCCCCATAAGCCATAGCTTGAATGTGTTGAGCCGGAGTAAATGAGGCACCACCTCCGCCGCCCATTCTGCCAAGACTTATTTGAAGAGCCCCGCCGTTTGAGAAATGAGTACCAATAACAGAATCCACGACTTTACCAATTTCATTTAACCCCCGCAAAAATCCATTGACAAAATTCTCAACCATTCTTGCAAGCGAATTTATAGCGTTAGCAAAAGCGTTGTGGAATCCATTCGCAACAGTTACTGCTGCCCTTCCTATAGCGTTATAACCGTCTATAAACCCATTCGCAATTCCAACAAAGAAGTTATAAATTCCTTTCAGAATGTTGCTTATGGTTACTTTTAACCAAGCCCAGACCATTGCCGCACCGTTAACCATCCAGTACCAGCCTTGCAAAAGTGCGTTTACAAGCCAAACTCCTGCATTCCATATTCCTATGAACACGTTTACTATTAATGTGCCCAGTCCTATGAACGCAAGTATAACCACTGATACAAAAATCACTATTATATCCCATAGAATTATAAAAATGTTGCTAACTAAAGCGGCAAACCAATAAAACATTCCACCTACTGTTTCCAAGGCACTTTGGGTCCCTGTTGCCCATTGAGTTATGGCTACTGCCGCCCACAGTATCAAAACTATAAGACCGACTATAACCGCCGCCAGCCAAGTTCCGGGGAAGGCCCATATTGCCGAATTAAGTGTCGTTTGTGCAGTCGCCAACCCTTCAGTAGCAACAATCGCAGCATACTCTGTCGCAATCTGCCACAATAAGGCAATACATTGGGCTATTGTAGCCATAGTAGACCAAACTGACGCTAACGCCGCAATAGCTTGAACCGCTCCATACCATAATAACGCCGCTGTAACACCATAAATAACTGGACTTATTGCCCGCCAGTTATCAGCTATAAATTTACCCGCCATAGCAATTCCGTCAACTATCCCATTGACCACTGCCTTTAATCCTATGAATCCAATTTTCATATTAGTTATAAAGGATTGAAAAGCCTGAGAATTAGCTAGCTGATTTATCTTTTTGAGTATGCCGTCCATCTCTCGCAAGGCAAAGTTTTTAGCTTGTGTCCAAATATCCGACCAAGTGAGAGGTAGAGTCCTGAATTTGGCGTTTATATCATCTCCAGCGCTAAACAAAGCATTTTTTATTATGTCCGCTGTTATTTGCCCTTCTGCTCCAAGTTTTTTTAACTCCCCAACTGAAACATTCATGTGCTTGGCTATGGCTTGTGCTACCATTGGGGCATTTTCCATTACTGAACGGAATTCATCCCCTTGAAGTTTTCCTGCTGCCATTGCCTGTGTCAGCTGATACATTGCACTTGTTGCTTCCACTGCATCCGCTCCTGATACCTTAAACGCCTTCTGCATAAGGTTGGTAAATTGAACAATTTCATCAGTATTGTTAAAAGCGTCCTTAGCAAGCAGTCCTAGTTTTGCTACCTGATTCATACTATCCGTATATGCAACTCTTGCATCATTTGCTGACTGGTAAATCTGTTCTTTCAGCTGTTCAGGTGCGTCCGTTATCAAGTTAAGCCTTGCTGTTATCTGTGCATTCTGGTCTGATGCCTGAAGCAGTTGCTTTGCACCCACTACTCCTGCTATTGCTGCTCCTACCTGCATCATTTTTTTCTGTATTGCGTCAACGATTCCTGGTGTCTTGCTCAGATTATCGTTCAGCCCTTTGCTGTCGCCTTTCATTTTCTGCAGTTCATTTTCTGCTAATGCCAACTGCTGTCTTGCGGCTGTCAAATTAGCGGTATTAATATTCATAGATTTTCCATCAAGACTGGATAAGCTGTTTACTGTTGCACTTATAGCATTGTTTATCGCTGTAAAAGTCTGTGTCATTCTGTCATTTAAAATTATGCTGTTCTGAATTGTAGCCATTTTTCACACCTCCTAACGCCTTTTACGGCCAGCTTTTCTTTTAGCTTCTTTCTCAGCCTCTTTCTCTTTTTTTATTTTTATGTCTATACAGGCCATAATGAACGCTTTCTCATAAATGTCCATTTCAGCAAATTCACTTGGCCTTATTTTCAGTTTATGCAGGCAATAGTAAGCATAGTTGTACTCTGCCACATTTGCCTCAATTAGTTTTTTACTTCATCTTTTATGTCCTCTACGTTAAGATCCCATCCGTTTATTTTTTGAACTTCCTGAAGCAAAGCTGCGTATTCTCCTGGAAGAAGCATTACATTTATCAGTTCTTTTGAGTCCATTACTCCCCATGAATCCTGCAGCTCCTTGTCATCCAAATCTGGATAAACTAATGATTTTAAAACTAAATCAACGAAATATTTCTGCTGGTCTAGTTCTGGAACAATTACCCCTTTAGCCTTTTTAACCTGTCTTGTATTCTGCTTTCTTAGTGCGTCATCCATTTCATTCGAGATTGACTTTATCTCAAATTTAACAGTATTTCCTGCGTCGTCCTTAAATCTTTTTGACACTTCCACTTCCTGATTTTCCACAGGAATTGTATTCTGTTTTAAAAAAAACTTTAAATCTTTCATTCTTAATTATCCTCCTAAATTTATTTGAAAACAGGGAGCTTAAAACTCCCCAAAAACTATCCTTTAATCTAAAAAATATGTTACAAAAAGTACCCTTATATGTTCATACCGTCAAGAGCATTAAATTTATCCATAAGTTTCCAGTCCTCAAATGTGAAGTCAAACTCATCTTCAAGATAGTCTGCATCCGCATCAAACTGTGCTATTATTCCACCGTCAAGATTGCAGTCAATCAGCATTATGGTCTGTTTCCCTACGCTCGAAGTTGGGTCTTCATTTACAAGCTGCATATCAAAGTAAATATCCTTACCTGTTCTTGTGTACTCCTGCAATATTTCTCTAAATACAGATGTGTTAAAATGGAAAGTTGCACTTCCGGTACCTTTCCATCCTGCCGCCTTGTTTCCTTTTCCGGTTTTACCCAGGATTGGAACTTCAACTTTATTCTTTTCCATTTCTGCCTTGACATTTATGGCTTGCATAAAGTTATATCTTTTATTCCCAACTGTGACAAAGCATTTGGCAAGACTTCCAGATATGGCGTCCTTTCCTTTCATTATCGCTGTATCGCTCATCTATTCTCACACTCCTTTAGCTTTTATTGTACGATTACATTCATATAAAGTTTTTCCATAGCTACAACAGGTTTTATATTAGTTGTAACTAGTACACTTTCCTTAGTTTCACCCTCAACTACTGTAATATCTGTTTCTTCATTGAAATCTTTTATTGCTCTCAAATCTTCCAATATTTCGTGATGTTTTGAAATATCACGTTTCAGGTCATTTCTGTCGTATTCTGTATTGTTTGACGAACCAAGATATGTCTTATTAAAAATTGTTGCTACGTCAATTGCAACCTGATCCAAAGTTCTCATCACTTGGGCGAACGAAAAATCCCTGTTCTTTCTTTTTATGAAAGAAACAAAAGAATTGATGTCCTTCAGAACTCTTATCTCATCTCCAGTCTTGTGGAAAATAAAGTACCCAGCCTTTACAGCTAATTCCAGCTCTGTCTGTGTTTCCTCTACCTCAAGTTTGAAATCTCCATTGTATTTATAGTTTGTCAAACTTCTGTTAACCACACAATATGCTTCTGCTCCACCAACCCAGTATACCGCTGAGTTTTCAGGAAAATCAGAATCCAGTGTCTTAGTTTTAACATTAATCACACCTTCATAATCCGGGTCATCAGCACGATAAACCACACATACAAACTTGGCACCAACTTTGTCCCTCATTCTTTTTGTATACTGCACATACAAGTCCTTTATGGTCTTCTCGTTTGAGGTGCAGACTAGAACATTGATAAAATATTTGTCAATCTTATCTAAAAATTTCTGATGTGACGCTCCAGTCACAGTTCCATTCGTTCCACCTGTCATAGGCGTTCCTGCTGTTGCTGTAAGAGTTGCATCTGATTTAAAAATTACAAAGTCGTTGTTTTTTAAATCCTTTGCAGTCGCAACTGTCTGAACGTCCACCTTTTCAGACTCAACAAAAGTCGTAACATCAAACAGAGAAACATTGTCAACGTTTGCCTGAATGGATATCTTAATATCATCCCCTCTTTCTCCTGTATACTTTGCAGTTCCAAAAGCATTTGAGGCTTTAACACCACCTGTATTCAATTTAAAGATATAACCAGTTTGAGCGTGCTTATAGAAATCTCTCAATCCTTTTAACTTATCGCTGTCATAGGAATGCCCAAAGTATTTTGTAGAATTTTCAATAAAATCCCCATTTTCCACCTTGAAAATTTCTTCATCAGCACCCCAGTCAAGCTCAACTCCAATTGCGGCATACCCTCTATCCGAGAACACAAGTTCCGCTCTTTCCTTGCTTACAAAATTAATATACGTACCTGGCAAAACTTTATTCTGTACCAGCCAGGTACCTCCACCATAAGCCATTATTTAACCTCCTTGTCTAAAAAATTCTCTAATTTCTTATCAACGTCTGACAACGTGTATTCCTTGTCATCCTCTAATAAGACATTCAATAAATCAGCTCTGTTTTTGTATTTATCTGATCCTGTAATCTGACTTTTTACAAATTTAGTTTCATCTGATTTATTTTCAGCACTTTCTTTTTTTGCTTGCACCTTGTTTTCAACAGTATTATTATCTGCCATTTCAATCCTCCTTCAATCCAGCATTTATTCCAAGTTTTCCCATTTTTGTTTTTTCTCCATCCAGTTTGTAAATGAACATTTCATACGTGACAAAGAAATGCAGTACTTTGTCCTCTTCCCTTGAGTTCCTGTCATTTCCTCGAACAAGTGTTCCATCATCAAGTTTTATATACTCAAGCACAGTATAAAGTTTATCCAGCGTCTCAAATATCTCTTGGGCTTTTTTATCTTTGGGAAAATATGTAATGTCAAAAAGATAGCTTCTTAAATACCTGTTTCCAACAATCTGTTTTTCACTAGGATTCAACAAGTCAATAAAAAAGCAAGGCTCTTTAAAACCCTGCTCCAGTTCTTCCCTGTGTACGTCTATTCCTTCAAAATTTTCAGACAGTTTCAACCCTATTGCATTTACTATTTCATTTAGCATCTATCCTCCTAACTTTTTAAGCCATTCAGTAATCTTCTTTTCAATAACAGCTGGAGCTTGCTTTTGCAGTTCGCTTTCAGAAATTGTGAGCATAAACTTACCTTTTACCCAAGACTTTTTCAAACGTTTCCCGATAGCAGGAACAAATCTTCCTGGTTTCTGCCTGTGCCCAAATTCGACATAACTCGCATATTCAGCAGAGTTTGAAACTTCTATCTCATAATTCTCTCCATTTTTTCTCACGTCTGATACAGTCCAGTTTCTTCTTAGATTACCAGTGTCTGAAGGCGTCCTTTTAATTACTTTACGTAACAATCTCGCAGCCAATTCTTTTATGGTGTCAATCATTAACTGCTCCTTTTCCTTCTCCATCTCTTCAATTATTTTCTGGAACTCCTTCAGCCCATCAAACTGCACCTTTATCTTTGAACTTGCCATTATGCTTTCTCCTGTTCTGCCTCAAGCACAATTTCCTGATGATTTGTGTAAACTGCTGATATTCCGCTGTGCTTATATTTCCTTGTCACGTTATTTTGGATAACTTCAATTGTGCTTCCTGGAGGAATGTATACTTCTGGAGAAATAAACAGTTTAACAACTTGAGAAACATTGGCTCCCAGTCCTGTCTGTTCTGCCTGGCTGATATTTTTAAAACTTAACCGGCAAGGCTCATTCTTGCATATTTCAACCTTTTCAGAGCTTACTATTCCATACTTATCTTTTGACGTTTTATTTTCAAAAGCAGTACACAGTCCGTCCCACATTGAGTGTATCGCTTCTCTTGCACTTTTTAATATTTCACTTACCATACTAGCCTCCTGTACTTGAGTATCTCGCTTTCTCCATAAGCTAAAAGCGTTGATAAAAATACTTCAAATTTATCTCCTGTGGTTTTACTGTCCTCAAAGACCACTTTAGTTTCTCCTTCACTTATCTCTTTTGCTATTCGGTTAAAGTTTAATCCAGGAATATTAAGCTGGTTTAACTTCAATTTGAAATTCAAAAATTCAGCTGCACTCCTGTTTATCCACACATATTTTAATCCTTCAGGAACTTTTTTTTGATTACTTTTATTACATATGTAATACTTTACTGTCTGAATGGAATTGTCTAATAAAAATAAGTCGCCATCTACAACTTCGTAACCCAGCGACTTTAAATATTTTTTTACATCTTCCCTGATGTCTGTGATATAATCCATAGCTACCACCTATTTTTTAGATTTTTTACTTTTTTCTTCAGAATCAATATCTTCTTCATCCACTCTATATCCACGCTCCTTAAACCAATCGATTAAATATGGATTATCCGTTTCTCCAACTCCATTTACGAAAGTTACTCCAGCACTACTTCCAGTATAATTCTCATTTGGTGCGTATATTTTAACAGCCATACAAAATCCTCCTATTTAACCTTGATTTTTCTGAATATTCCTGCGGCTTTCGTAGCTTTTAATGCGACTGCCGCAACCATTTCCACTTCACCTGTTTTTACTGCGCCTGCCGTTTTATAATCAGGTAACCACGATTTGATTAAAGCGTTTCCTGTAGGTGCAACTCCGTGGAATCCATCCATTCCAAATCTTACAGCGTATAAAGAAGTTTCCCCTTGTCCATTTATTGCTGAAACTGGGTCATTAGCTCCTGCTTTCGTTCCCAAATCAACAAATGGGATTGCTCCGTATCTTTCAACCTGCTGTCCAAATTCATTCATTGTAACAGTGTATTGGGCTGAACGTCTTGCACAGGCTCTTAATCTGGCAATCAGTTTTGTATTCCCAGCTAACATTGACGGTGTTCCATCTAGCCCCATTAAAAATTCATCTAACAAATCTAAAAACAGTTTGTAGTTTGTGTCCACTGCTGTTGAATCTGACAAATCAATTGCCGTTGTCGGAATAAATTCAGTTGTACTTCCTGTAACTGCTTTCTCTAATCCGTCAAACGCTTTCGCATTTACTCCTGAATCCCCATTAATAACTGTGTCGTTAAATAATGCTGACGCAGCTTTGATTTTTTGAGTCATTTGCAGTTGAACCTCTGAAACAATTCCGCCCATATCTGCGATAACCCTATCTATTTGAAATGATCCCCCAAATATTTTCAAGTCAACATTATGTCTTTCTTTTGAAACTTCCGCAGGTGTGTATTCCTCATTCACATCCCTGAAAGTCGCTGTAGGTTGGGTTTTCAACCTTGTATATCCATATGTCATTGTGGTACCCCCACCTGTAGGTGAAACCACATTGTCAAATGGTATGTTACTCATAATAAAATTACTCTTTGCAAATTCATCAATTACTCCAATCTGCAAATCATCCTGTACGTTCTTTTTAGCTTCTGCTAATGTTATTGGCATATAAGCCACCTCCTATTATTCATTTTTATTTACCATCAGTCTTGCCATTATGGCGTCTCCTAATGATTTTGTTTGGTTTGCACCTTCTGTACCTGTATTCCCTTCTCCAGGTTTAACTCCTGAAAAGTTAGGCTCTTTCGGTTTTGATTCTGCCGTTTTAAATAGCATCTTGCTGTCTTCAGCGGTTTTCAAAGCCTCTATCTGTTCATTAATGCCAATCAGAATTTCACCATCCAGTTTGATTTTACCCATATCAAGCAAAGCCTTAACTGCTTTAGTATTAATCGCATTTGAACTCAGCAAAGTGTTGTCGATTGCACTTTCCAGTTTAAATTTAGCAAGTTCAGCTTCAAAATTATCTTTTGCAGCCTTATTGTCCCTTTGCAAATTTTCAATAGTTTGTTTCATTGTTTCCACATCTCCAGAACTATTTTTTAAATTCTCAAGCTGCACATCCCTGTCCTTCAAATCCTTTTCCAGCTGTTTTTTGGTATTGTTTACCTCATCAAATCTTGATTTTGGAATAAATCCTTTCAACTGTTCTGCATTTGCTGACAGCACCTTTTCTGCCTGCTCTTCTGACAGACCTAAATTTAACAAATCTTCTTTGTTCATAATCTATTCACTCCCATTCATTTTTTACGTTGTATGCCAACGAGATTATTTTTTCTGATTTGTTCTTTTACGCCTGCAAATTCTAAAAAGGCGATTTTTTTATAAAATTTTTACTGCTAGTCCATAATTAACAGCACATTCATATTCAATTTTACACCCTCTGGCATATTCATAGCCTTGTGCAAAAACTACTATATCTGCATCGCACATTAATTCCAGAGACTTCGCTAAGTATCGCAAGGAACTATTTCTTTTACCTGTTATCATCGGAAAAACTGAGTCTATGATCTCTATTTCCTCATACTCTTCTTTCAATCGGCTAACTATCTCTTCTCTTTCCTGCTCTATGTTAGCGTGGCTCTTATTTCTCATCGGCTGACTTATAAATATTTTCATTTCCCCTTCACCTCCTCAAACGCTAGTATTAAAGCCGTATTTATATACCATTCTCTGTTTCCGCTTATTAACTTTACATTTTTACCTTTATCAGCTTCCTTAATAAATTTCTTCAATGTTTTTTCATATTTAACACCTATGTAGTTTCCGTCGCTATGATAAATATTAAGTGTTATCATTTTTCCTCCTTAAACAAAAAAATCACGATTAAATTAATAACCGTGATTAGCTTTTTTATTGATTGTCTTTCCTATACATTTCCCATAAATCTGAAAATTTAAAATCTAAATCTTTTTCTTCTTTTAGAACTTTTTTCATAAACTCAAAAAATTCTTTGTGAAGCTCAATTTCCTCTTTCGTAAAAGGTCCATCAAGCCCTCTCCTCCATCCCATTTCGTCTCTTTTTCTCTGATACTCTTTTTCTTTATCTCTCATTTGTTTAAATGCCTTATATAACCTATGTTCTCTTGATAACATGTTTTCTTCTCCTATACTTCAGGTTTTTATCTTTTGCATTTAGCTTTTGTAAAATCTGTGCAACTTCTTCAAAGTCTGATTCTCGAAGTTTTTGAACGTCATCGTCAAAATCCGTCATATCCATTTCAAACATATCTTTTGACAGTTCATGCACATATTTTTCATCAATCGCTCTCATATACCTGAACTTGCCATTTCTGAAAGTGTCAAAATCTCCACCACTGAATCCCCATTCGTGCCTTCCTTTTGGGTGATTGTGAGTTATAGAAGCGTTCTCAAAACGTATTGATTCGATTCTTTGCGTAGGCAACGAACCTTTATCGCCCTTTATAACGTATATTTCTCCAGTCTCAGTTACAACCAAAGCACTTTCGTAGGTATTCTTAACTATTTTTTTCTCGTATTTCTGCAAAAGCTCTTCAACATTATTATACCTTGTATCTTTAATATTTCCAAGTAATCTGTATCTTCCTTCAGGAACTTTTACAGTTTTATTTTCTGAACTTCCAATAGCGTACTTGCTTTTCCAGTCTTTATAAGTCATGTCACTTGGAACATAATAAGTTTTTCCGTCTTTATCCCTTGCGGCACGTTTCTCTTCCTCCTCATCTTCAAAATGTGGTGCTGTAGTTGTCCTGCAGTTGACGTGAAACGGTGGAGCAGTTGTGCCAATCTCATAATCCTTAAACTCGAACACTTTGCCGTCAAGCCCCTGGCAAATCTCAGAAGTCCTGCTGTCAAGAGTAGCGACAATTTCATAACGTTCAATATTCAAATCTTCATAAGTCTTAATTCTAGCTTTAGAAGCATAGGCGGCACTTTCGGTATAGACAAGCCTTGTCACGTTGCTTCTACTTGTATTCACCCTTTTAACAACTTTTTCTATTAATGTGTCAAGTTTATCTCCACGAATAAAAGCCTGCGTCATTTCTGTATGCAGAGCGTTTAAAAGTTTTTCCTTGTCTTCCCATATCCTGTCTGAAAAATGTTTTCCGTCAGAAGCCCAAGGGTTAGAAATAACAGTATTTACTAATTTATCATTCAATTTATATATATTTGAACCAATTCCCATACTAGTACCTTTTGCGATTTCAAAAAATGTACGATTATATTGATCCTCATATAAGTTGCCTATATAATTTTTAAAGCCGTTGCCGTTATCATTGTACAGCTTTTCAATTTCAGCACGCACTTGAAGTTTCATGGCTTCTAATCTCTCTATATGATACTTGGCACTTGCATTTTCAAGTTCTTTTGAAAACTTCAAACTATCTTTTCCTGAACCTTTTTTGATATACTCTTCTACAGTCCATTTGAACTCTTCACGTTCCCTCTTACTAAGCATTTCCTTCGCATCCGCTAAAGTTATATCATTATTTTTAGCAATCCTGTTGTACCATATTTCAATATCCTGATTTATCCTAATGATTGATTTATCGTACTCAGCTTGTTGCTTCTTTATCTCTTTGACGGCCATTTGATTAACTCGGCTTTCTTCCACAATAAATCTCTCTTTCCAATAATTTTTATTCATTTTCATATTGCCTTTCTAAAAAAACAGGGTATAAATAATTAGGAGGTGAATTCATATGGATCAGGGTTTAAATTTCCTAAAAGATATAGGTAGATATATATCTTTCGATGGGCCTTTCGAAGTATCGTTTGAAGCTGAAAACACTCCATTATATATAGATGGAGCGGAAGAGGCTAAACGTGAAGGGTATATAAAATCTATTGACTATAGAAAAATCAATGATTGTATACTAATAATTGAACTTAATCCTTCTGCTTATTTGGCTTTAAAAAACGATCTTGATTTTTAAACAAAAAGAGGCTGTTCTCATAAATAGAGTGTTGCCTCTTTTTTATTGCCTACTAAAGTTCTCATATTCAGTCTGCTCCTGCATCTGCTGTTCTGATTTTTCTTTCTTAATTCTTGCAAGCTCTTCCTGAACATCAGTTACCCACGGGTGCTGTGCAACAAGCGTTTCCTCCGAAATTATTCCAACCGAATTTCTAATATCCGAAATCGCTTGGCTTTCATTCACAAGTATATCTCTATTTAACACAACCTCCACTTTTTCCTTTATGAAGTCACCCTGCCCTGTGTTCTT
>ERZ773073.775-NODE-775-length-16221-cov-11.606211_pt1 | contig 16221 bp, 9 predicted proteins | sample MGYA00580616_ERZ773073 | MGnify/ENA primary metagenome ERZ773073 (study PRJEB29015, sample SAMEA2737960) | human oral metagenome | biome: human oral; feature: human-associated habitat; material: dental | place: China | collected 2131 ...
TGAGAACGACTTTTAAAACCCTAAAAATACAGGAAATAACTAGCTTTATCTATTTACTTGTAAGAATGTCCACCACGATATCCCAAGTGATAGGCACCAATATGATGGCTAGAGCCAAAGCAATAAAGAGAACGGCTCCCACCAATACACTTAGACGAGGAACTAAGGATATGGCAACGCTCTTAGCCAAACCAGATAGTTTACTAAAATCATGATGCAACGCTACATGGCCCCATAAGAAGCCTGCTACTACATAGGAAATTATATAAGGATCTAGCAGTAGATGCGTAGACAGCTCATTATTTTCATGCATAATGCGATTGATAACGGGTGAGACTAGTACATTCACTAGCATAGCTAAAACCTTGAACCACACAACGCAGACAATATATGTCCACATGCTCCTCTTGGTCATCCAGAGCATATATAGGAGTCCTATTATACTTGCTCCCAGCGAGCCTTTCTCACCTTCTATGTATCGCTCCATCCAAGATGGCTGATTCTTGCCTGACTCTACTTGGCTGTAGTAAAAAAATAGATTTCTTTCACCATGTGCTACATCGACAAGCCCCAAAACTTGGAATAACACAAGCAAAAACATGATAGCTACAATGACTTGGAAACTTTCACTAAAGAAAATATCCATAAAATCAACATCAAGATGACCTATGTTCATAAGGTTGCCGTATATATCATAAAAGGCTAGATATATAGCATTTGTTAGGAACAGGTCCATAACAAATAGGAGCAACACAAAAATAATATAGCCATTCCATCGAGTCCATTTGCTTTGTGATTCTATATAGGTATTTGACCCTACCATAATCGACGCAGGGTGTATAGACAAGGTCACACCGATCATAAAAAACATTATAAACGATGTGACCATTGTTAAATATTCGTATGCCATATTAACGGTATGCTACGCGCTCTGGCTGCATGTCGTGAAAATGAAGGCGCTCTTTTGCAGTCTTTTCCCACTCAGTACCAGGCTTGCCGTAATTTGCATATGGGTCGATGGACAAACCACCACGCGGCGTGAACTTACCCCACACCTCGATATATTTAGGATCCATCAACTTCACAAGATCTTTCATGATGATATTGATACAGTCCTCGTGAAAGTCCCCATGATTGCGGAAACTAAACAGATACAACTTCAAAGACTTGGACTCTACCATCTTCTTATCTGGCACATAAGAAATATAAATTGTGGCAAAGTCTGGTTGACCTGTCATAGGACACAAACTTGTAAACTCAGGGCAATTAAACTTAACGAAGTAATCATTGTCAGGATGCTTATTATCAAACGCCTCTAACACCTGTGGCGCATAATCAGTAGGATAATCGGTCTTGTGACCTAACATCGTTACCCCTTGTAACTCTTTTTCAGATCTGCCGGATGCCATAAGGAACCTCTTTCTATAAAATATAAATTCTGCGAAATCATTCAATATAAATAAATTATATCATACGTAGTACTAAAAAAGTCCTCCCCCAGTTCTAGTTAAACAGTTAGTAGCAATTAATGCATCTAATAACATGCGCTCAAACATCAAATCCACAAAAACTAAAAGGACACTATGGCTCCAACCCATTCAGTAATACCGCTCACTGAAGATTAGACTATAGCGTCCTTTTTTAGATTCATATACCTTATATTAGCATTATACGTTAATCAATAGATCCTGCTATATGTACGGTCAGAATATCTAATAATAGGTCAAAACATATAAAAAAATATATAAAGCGACTAAAAACAACCAAACATATACGCCTACTTTAATATTAGACTGATACATCTCTACTTTATCACTTTCAAACTCATCATTTTTAAGCATAAAGTACATTCCAACTAAAGAAATCCCCATACAAACTATTGTCAGAAAAAATAATATAAATACTGGGACAGATTCATGAAGTAATGCTATTCCTCCCCCAATTGCAAGGCCTAAATATGTAATAATTCTGGCTAAAGTAAGCTTACCTTTATAAGTAATAAGTTTATATATAAGGAATATAACACCTAATATTATAATAAAATCCCGAGACATTACTTATCTACATCCTTCTTTAAATTAGACTTAATCTTATCTTTATAATAGTCTCCTGCTGTCGCAAAAGTAACCCCTACAACAAAAGCCCCTACAGGGCCAGCACTACTTCCTACAACTCCACCCCCTAATCCAGTAGCTACAGGAATTAAATCAGCGCCCCAGGCTTTTACTAGTTCACGCCCACTGTATACTTGATAGTCCATATATAAGTCCTTAAGTAACCAAACATATACGCCATCGTTAACATTAGGCTGATATTTTGCTAAACACAGAGTCATATAAATATCTAAATCCCCCCACCTTTAATAAATCATTTAAACTTATAATAAAATTATATGATTAGGCATCTTATCAAACGGAATTAAATAATCTGAAAGTCTTGTTAATTCGTTCAAATCATTACGAGTTATAACATATAAATGGAGTCCATCATCTTTTCCAGCTATATCAGCCCGCTCACCATACCACGGTCTTTTATATGATAATATCCTACTTTTTATATCTCCATTTAGGTTAAAAATCTGTAATTGTTCCTCTCCAATAGCTAAACCATATCTATCCGTCACAGATACATCAAAATACGGGACAGAAATAGGATTTTTAATCTGAACCTTTTTAAAATAGTCTAATATAGTTATATTATCTGTATCCAAACAAACTAATTTTCCATTATGAGAATAGGACTCTTTTGTTTCACTTTCATAAACAACGTATGCAAATTTTTCATCATATTCTGCTACTTCATTTATAATATGAACAGAATAATCAACCAATGACAAAGATACTACCCCTTTATTGGTACGCATTAAAATTATGTCATCATTAAATTTGTATAATTGATAAAAATAGAATTCCTTAATATTATTAGGAATAGGTATTAATTTAACAAAATATGTATCAATATCTACAAAGCATAAAGACGACTCTAATTTAAATACAATTCTGTTTTTCAGCATATCTGTATATATAGCTTCAATAAGTAATAATTGTTCGCCTATATAAATTCTATTAACTTCTCTCCACTCCATGTCCAAAATAATTATGCCATTAAGTTTATCATTTATAATGATATAATTTGCACATCGCAAAGCAAAAATTATAACATTTTCTGAACTTGGACTTTTTATCTGTTTAATAGGTTCTAATTCTATCATCTATATTCCTTACTAAGTTTCTTTTGAGAATCAGCAGAATGTGGCTTTATTTCCCCCGTCAAAGGATCTGCTTCTCCTAAATGATTACCTTTTCTATCAAATACTTCCAAATGTGCTTTCTTTCCTGTGTGAAGTGTATCTCTATAATAATATTTATTATCTTTTTCATAAACCTGAGCTCCATGAGATTCTACTTTACCAGTTCTTTTAAATGTACCATCTGATAAAATAGTTTCAGAATCTTTAGGCAGACGATTTTCCCTAATATAAGGGGCTTCTTCATCAAAGTTAAATTTGGCGGATATTTCTGATTTCTCTCTATTATGCTTTGCAAACAGCGTAAGATTCTTTTCAAAATTATTAGCAGAATGAACTGCTAGTGTACTACCTGCCATTATTTGTGTCACAGATACCGGCGTAGCAACAGCTGTTACTCCGCCAGCTGTAAACACACCCGTTTCTATAATACCTGCGCCAGCAGTAACCCCACCACCAACAACACCTATTCCATCTCCTAATAATTTACCACCGTAATAATATTGGTTGTAACTAGGAGTAATTCCTAAAGAACGTTCAAATGCTGAAAAACCATCTTCAGTAAAGCTATCCAAAACACCTCTTGTAACATCAGTACTTTTTAAAATATGTGATAAGAGTTTATCTTCTCCTACTCGTATCCGATTATAATGATATAAAGTATTTTCATCAAATTCATCAGATCCAGCTTTAAAGCCCTCTATTTTACTTATTATTTCAGCCCGATTTAAAGCGAATATATTTTTCTCATTTTGTATTCGCTCAGCAAAAGAACTTTCCTCTTTCAAAGGTAATGATATTACTTTTACCATCGCCTTCTTAAGCTTACCAGTATTAGAATCTAAAGAGAATGCACGATCAAGACTAATATTATATCTGTTACGCTCTCGTTTATACGGAAGATAGATATTAAAATCAATTAAGTCCGATATTGTATTAAAATATTTTTTAAATATACTTTTCTCTTGACTAATATAATCAGCTTCTTGTTTTTCGTCAATAGCTTTCCATTTTTGAATTACTAGTTTACGTTCCTTTTCACTCTTAGCCAAAGAAAGCTCATACTCATACTGTTTTCCTTGCTCATGAGTTAAATAATTACTTGTTGTAGCAGATAATGAAATACCAGTTCCTAACGAAGAGTGGGAAACTGTATTACCTAATATTGCACTAGCAATTTTATATACATCAGCATTATCAACATACTTACCATTAGCATCTACTGTACTATTAGGATGTTTAGCTAATTCTTTAGAAATAGCGCCTACCATCACCTCGTTAGCACTAGCAGTTGCAAAACCTTCTAAACTAGAACCACCAGCCATATTAGAGACTACTGCACCAAAACCACCATGTAAGGCAACTTTATAAATACCGCCATCTTTCCATTTATCAGATTCTTTTTGATATCGTTTTTTTAGAGCTTCATCAGAAGTGTTAGCTGCTTTTTCCTCATACTTCTGAGCTTGCTTCATTGCAATATCTCCAATTAATTTAAAGCCTTCATCAGATACAGCATTGACATATTCCATACGTTCTTTTACATCAGCCTTATCAAATATGGGTTTAATACTATTGAGTGCATGTTCAGTATCTCTGTTAATAACAGTAAGAGGTTTACGCTCTACTTCTACCAATATAGTATCACTAATAGCAGACTTTGTGGTAGATTGGGCCTCATCTGATACTGGAATAGAGACTACTGGAGATAATCCCAATGGGTTGATTTTACCGAGAATACCTTTTGCTGTCAATCCAGATGTATTCATGGCTATACCAGATTTTTTAGCCTTATAAGAAGCTTCATTATGAATGTCTTCCATAACTAGAGATTTTGTAGAAATCTTATTTTTTTCAGGTGTAGCCTTACTAGTTATAATGGCTCCTTTTAATGTTGTCGTATCGCCAACAACAATATTTACGCCATCACGACCAGCATGAATACCAGATTGTTCTGTAACACTCTTATAAGTACTATCAATATTGCCTTTTACATTAGCACCATTAATCATAGGTTGAGATATAAAGTTTGCACCAGATATAGATATCCCCTTGTTCTTGGATATTTCATGATAGATCTGACTGTCTTGCAAGCTTTCTACACTCAGATTATTACCTACATTCGCCGCTACACCTTTCCCAGAAATAGTAGAACCAATAAGGTTCGTATCATTTCCACTTGTAATAAATACGTTGTTTGAACCTACAACATGTGTACCAGTATGAGTAGTAGTATCTTCTACCCCATTCTCTGTCCCTTTATAAGTAGAAGCTGACCACCCTACAAGTCCACCAGTTCTCATACCAATATTAGCAGAAACATTCCAGCCACTAGACTTACTATTTGTTTCAACACGTTGCGTATTTGAACCTGCCTCCAAATTAATAGTATTTGAAGCAGTTAGTTGTACGGTCTTACCTTTAATTTGTTCACCAATTGCAGTAATATTACCTTTAATTGAATCTGCACTATTAGCATGAAGTAAAATAGTTCCATCAGAATCAATAGCACCACTAGAATATGTATAGCGTTCTAATTTCGATTCAGCTACACTTTTACTTGATCCAATGCCAACTTGTATATTAACAGCTCTATCTACTGCTCTATCAGTGGCTTTATCAACAATTCCTTTATTCTCTTCTAAAGTAGTTCGTTTTTTCAATAAAAGCTCTTGTTTAGCCTTGAGCTCTGCTAACTTAGTTGAGTCAGTTCCTGGTGTATTGACTATATCAGCATTGACACGTTCCAATTGTGAATTAATAGCTCTCATTTGGCCATTATAACTTCTATCAACAATTTGCTTTGCTTCACCAATAGCAGAGAGTAATCGATCTATAGACTGTTTACCTTCTAATGATTTAAAGCGACTGTTTCTTCTATCAGATGCACTGTGTTGTTTTTTTACAGCACTATCTATTTTTTCAACAACACTGCCACCTAAACTTACAGTTAGCCCTGAAGACTTACGTTCATGACGCTCCTCTTGTTTATACAAGTCATCTTTACCATCTAATATAATATCTTGCCCTAAAATGACAACGCCATCTTTCCCTACTGTATTCGTCGTGGTCAAATGAACTGTATCACCCGCTTGTACAGTAACTTCACCATTAGTAGATCCTAGAGTAGTGGCTTTATGAGTAGTTTCATCGATATAGTAGTTATCTTTCGATTGTTTTTTACCAATCATGATACCTATGCCGGCACCCATAATACCAGATTTTTTTACATCTTTAGAGGCGGTACTTAGCGTATGCTCTGCTGCTACATCAGTTATTACATCATGACCTGCTAATACAGATGTTCCAGCAGTACTCACTATATTAGAAGATGTAAGTGTCACATCGTTATTAGCGCCCACCACTACAGTATGACCACTAAGTGTGCTCATTAATGCATTTTTAGATTCATCATTCGTTTTGATCTTAGTTTCTTTTTTATTAAGGAGGCCTTTTTCTTTGTATTTTAACGCAAATGCATCGTTAGATTCACTGTAACCATTTTCAATAGATACGTCATGTTCACCAATCACTTTTACAGAACCAGTATCACTGCTAACGGTCAAATTACGAGCCTTAATATCATGTTTGGCACCAATAGATATATCTCCACCAGCTTCTATTGTCGTTCCCAACTCAGTTTGACGATAGGTTCGCAAATAATTATCGCCATCTTGAGTTATATCTTTTTTGGCTGTAAGAGTATTTGTAGTACTATTAATATCACGTCCAGCTGTAATAGTGATAGCACCTTCTTTACCCAATGCTTCGATAGTTGCACCACCTAGGTTTACATCATTACCAGCAGATACAATCATAACACCGCTATCACCGGTTACAGCAATACCTGCTGTTTTATGTAAAACATCTTGGTTTGTTAAATGCTCAATAGAATTGTTAAAAGTGATATTCTCTTTTGCTTGTAATTCTACAGCATCACGGCCAACAATTTGCCCTTGTTGGTAAATAGTTGTATCCGATTGCAAACCAACTTTGTCTGCATTAATATGACCGCTATTAATAATATCTTGATCAGATGCAAGAACTACTGTTTTACCCTGAATAACACCTTCATTACGAATACTTTCCTTTGCATTCATAATCAATGTATTGGCACTTATTAAGGTTCCATCTGTATGTAACTGTAAACTATTACTTTGTTTAAGATATACTTTAGGATAGATTACCTCAACAGGTTTACCCTCCACCATAACAACATCTTTTACAAGCCAAACCATATCACTGGTCAGACTAGCGACTTGCTCTGCTGTCAATGCTACGCCTGGAATAATGCCATACTGCTTGGCATACGCAACACCCGCATCCATAAGAGCTTTAAATTGACTTTCATCATCTGTATATCCATCAAGGAATCTATAACCTGTTCCAGATACAATCTGATTTCTAATCAAAGTCTGCTCGTAAAAACCGTCACCTAATCTTTTTTCAATATTTTCAGGACTTATTTTCATCTCCCGATACATATAATCGGATGATAAGAAGGCTTTTTTATTCGTAAATTGTGGGTCTGTTTCAACCACATAGTTAGCAGTACTTTCAGGATGTATTGTATATAAAGATTCTGTAGGCAATGCCAAAATGTTAGTTCCCGCAGTAGGTTTAGATGTATCATTACTACTATCTTGTGCAAATGGATTTAAGAAGTCTTGTACCTCTTTACGGTGATTAGCACCTACTTCACCTTTTGCCTTACCATTTTTATCTTCTTTCTTAGCCACCCCGAGAGATGTAGGATTTTCTTTATCCACTTGTGGCGTCATGAATACTTGTCCCTTATATCCTCTTCGCTTAGATTTATGTGGTTTTTTTCTCCTATAAGTATACGCTTCTTGTGTAGTACCAAATGTATTGGTAACCTCTTGATTTTCTTTTGTAACTTGATTAATAGCACCCGTAGTAGTTAATGTACCGCCTACAACCAATTGACTATTTTCATTAGTGCCACTACCTATGAACGACATATCTCCACCAAAGCGCACAACACCTGGTGTACTGTTTTTAACCTCTTCATGGGATGACATTTTTTTACTTCGAATAATAGCATAAGTATCTATTGGTTCTTTAGCTACACTAGAGACTTGTTGATTATATACTTCGGCCTTTTTATTATGAGCTTTAATTTTTTCATTTAATGAAGCTAAAATTGGCTTAAATTGTGCATCCCACGCTTCTTGTTCAGGACCTGCCGTTAGTGGGCGCTCTGTTGTCATAGATGTAATGCCAAACTCTTTAAAGATAGGATCATCATAAGCGTACGAAGGTACTTGTGTACCAATATATTCTGCTGGAATTAACTCTTCACCTGCCGCTTGCTCTTCTGGCGTAATTTGTTCTACCGTAACATATTCTGCAGCCTCATATATTGGCATTGGGGATTTTCCGTAACTATGGAGTGCGCCATAGCCACTATTTAAAGAAGTAAATTCAGACTTTTTAAAAACTTGACCATGCTCACTATGATTTTTATCTGTAATCAGGATTTGATCTTCTTGCTCTGTCAGCATAGCGTCATTACTTGCACCAGAAAGACCTTTTTCAATTTCAGGGCTAACACGTTTTGCTGTAAAGGAAGAGTTCTTATTTTGATAGTCTTTACTTCGGATGACACCTTTTCCAATTCCCTCAATAGTACCACCGATATTGTGCAAAGTGTCTCGACCATCCAATGTCATAGTGCCACCACTATACACAAGAGACTTCTCTCTATTCAAGATAGAATCCGCCTCAATAGTTACATCATCTCGACCTGCAATAGTACTCCCTTTATGAGCAGATAATTCCTCTTGTACTAACTTAACAATCTTAAGCTTTTCATCATATACTTGGGATAGTTCTTTTATTCGGTTCAAATATTCATTTTGTTCAGTTTTTGATGTAAAAGCTGTAGTATCTATAGCATAGGCTGCTTCAAGCTTATCCTCTGCTACTTTCATATCTGCCATAGCAGCATCTAATTTAGATTCTAACGCCACATTCTTACGATTTTCCAGTACTTCAGTTTGTATCGCTACTTTTCCACCATAAATTCGACCATTCTCTATATTATGTACTTCTTTACTATTAATTCTAGTAGTACCACCAGATACAATCACTGCATCAGTATTACGAATATTACCTGCCTCAACAGACAAGGAGCCATTACCTGTCACAGCGCCTTGAGTATTGGCACCAGCTGCCATTGTATTTTTATTAGTTAAGGTTTCTTCTACCTTAATATGTCCATTTTTAACGGATGTAATATTCCCTGTATTAGTTAACTCTTTTGTTTCTAAATCCAAGTTTCCACCAGAAGCAATTGTCTTTATATTCTGTATAGAGTTTGCTTTAGCCACGAGACTTGTATCAGATTGAAGCATACCATTAACAGATAGATGACCATTAGCATCTACTGAAACAGACTGAGTCCCTGCAACTACACCATTAAGATTAACACCTACACCAGCCTCAGTGCCAACCATAGTAATATGATTAGCATACATCCCACCTACTGCAGCCACATCTAATCCAATCATTGGTTTTGTTTCAACAGTTGAAGACTCTAAAGCTGTAGCCTTTAAGTTGTTAGCATCAATGTAATTTTGTCCGGTACGAGTATTAAGTTTGTTTGCCCAAACCCCTGCATTTACATCAATAGTTCTTGCCAAGATAGATACAGAATCTGCACCTTTTCCATCAAGACCTTTGCCTTCAACAGCAACTTTCCCTTGTTCTACGCGGTAATTTTGTAAATTTCCAGCACCATTTAATTCTGCTCTACCTGTAGTTAACACAGCATGATCCGTATTAAGGAACCCACCACCATTAACTGTAATGCCGTTAGGATTTGCGACCACAACTGAAGCTCTTTGCCCCGCCACTTCTAAATAACCATTTATAGATGTCGGTGTACCTGATGTAACTTGGTTTACGATAACCTTTGCAGTACCGTTCACTATGTTACTATTACCTTGTACATAACCAGCAAGTTCTGTTTTACTCGTTACATATGAGTTATTTAAAATGGCCCCTTGTTTCTCTACATTAAATTGCTCATATTTATTCATAGAGACGCCCTTATTAGTGGGTGCCGTAATATTAACTAAAGGTATCTGATTAGCAGTTTCCTGAACTAATGGTCGTTCAGTAATAACTGCATTATTATCTGGCATAATTGGCGAAGCCAGTACCATCGATTGAGATGCTACAAACACTCCAAAACTTAGCCAGGATACAATCTTACGCCCTAGTGTACGTCGTTCTTGATTCGTTTTACACATATAACTCTCCAATTATATAAATAATAGTTCAACACTTATTAAGTCTTAATTATATTTAGATTAGAATCTATATCCTAAGGTAAAACCGCTATAAAACTTCTTCGTATGATATCCTTGTGGCTTATATAAAGGTGTGCTGATAAATGCATCAAATAATAAACCTGATGCATAATTACCTCTTATACCGATTGCAGTACCTGCAATGGCTTTACCTACCAATGTTTCTGCATTTTTACCATATACCGCACCTACATCTAAACCAAGATATACTTCTGCATTAAGATGAGGAACAACAGAGGCTACCTCATTACGTAAATACCACCCACTATCGCCCATAAGTATATATTCACCATCAAAACCATAGACACTATACCGATTACCAATATTTATAGTGTCTACACTATATACCCTTTTGCCGCCTTGTACCCATTGTCCATGGAATGAAGATGTAAAGGATGCAGGACGATGGCCCATAACAAATGGCTTACGATAATCGACATCAGCAAGCCACATATGATATCTAGATGTAGACCCACCCATTGCAACAGATGCTGTATGTTCAGGTTGTGCACCAAATGCACCAATACCCCATTGAAATCCTAAACGAGAATACAAGGTAGCATTACCAATATATTTACGATTAGACACACCAAACTCCATTGAGGTAGTACGTAATGCTTGCACCGAAATTTCCATATCATTAATAAAGCGATGATTATGACGTGTACTGATAGAAATATCAAATGCATGTTTCTCACGCTGTGTACGAGACCAAACATGATTCCATTTTGCCTTTATAGTAGTTGACTTACCACTATATGTGAAGTCATATGGATTGGATTGTATCATTTGATGATATCGTGATTTAGAAAAACTAAAACTAAAGGTGTCCTTTCCATGAGGTATAACATAATTAAGACTGGCTGCACGAGTTCCTTTTATACTACCTGATCCACTAAGATCACCTGATAATGACATAGAAAATGTATCATTGGCTCTAAAAACTTGATCAAAAGAGGTAGTAATGCTACCTTGATATATCCCGGTTGATTCCAGACCACTATTATCAATACTAATCGATCCATATACTGGCTTTTCTTGTTTGATTGATAGCTCAATAACAGATGTACCTATAGCTTTACCTGGGAGTAACTTCATTGTCACGGATTGAGATGATACACGTTTCATCTGCTCAAGACCTTGTTCAATATCACGGATATTAAGTATATCTCCAGGTCGTACAACTAAGGCAGTTCGCCAAGGTCCATGAGCCGAAGACTCACTATAACGGATATCTTCTACTCGACCAGGTATAACCATCAATTGTAATATTCCATCATTTAAATTTTGTTCTGGAATATAGACTTGAGATGTTACAAACCCCTTATCCAACAATTTACGTTGAAAGGCATTACGAATATTAGTAATATCTGATACAGTTACATTTTTTTGCTCATACTTGTGGGTAAGCTTATTTAGAAAAGATAATTCTTTAGGCATACCATCTAACTGTATTTGTTTAATATAAAAAGACGCACCATTCTGATCAGAAGGTACGTCTATAAGTGCCGGCTCACTAGCAACAGTCTCTACACGCTCTTCATCTAAGCGTAAGCTACGTTCTCGTTGAGTATCCCGGTCTTGTTGTAATTGCTCTTGTTGAGCTATAGGTATAATTGGATCAGTAGCCTGAACCATTAAAGGCATAGATAGACTATATATACCTAAACTCAGAAGAACTAAGTGTTTTTTATTCACGAAACTCTCCTATAAACATACTCAAATAGCACCAATCATGATAAGTTCATGAAATACGTATCATCAGAATAGCATAATTAAAGTTTTGTTGTAAAGTATAAATATATTTCTTCTTTATTAGTTTTATAAAATTAAAATTCATAATATAATATTCATATATCCATGTTATATTACCAATTATGATTTATCGTGACGTTTTATACACAATGGAGGTTACCATGAAAGTAAAACAACTTATTTTATCCGGTATAGCCTTAGGAGTGCTAGCTTTTACAAGCGGAGTGGTACAGCCTGCACAGGCAGCTGTCGGTATGGATACACCTGCACCGACGCAGAGTTTAAAAAGACCTGCATCAGTAACGACACAGCATTACATCAATGTAGATGGCCTATTATTGGAGCCAATCGATAAAAAGCCAAATGTCATCTATGTTGACGGTCAGCCACTCGTAGCATTACGTCAAGTATCAGAAGCATTAGGTTACAAAGTATCTTGGGATGCACCTACTAAAACAGCATTGATCGACATGAACATTGCTACATTAGCGGTACAACCGGACTCTAAACAAGTCGTGCGCAAGGGTAAATTACAAATCATCAACCTCGATACATCCGAATCTTTACTGCCTGCAGCACGTATGGTAGATGGAATTCTGTATGTAAGTCCGAACGCATTCAAACTCTTGTTAAATGATGTAACCATCAATAAAGACGAAATATATATCGTTCCACAACAAAGTCAATTGGCCACTGATTCAAACACGCAAAAAGGCAAACGAAACGGTATCGAAACATTTTTACCGGATCAAGGAGATAAAGTAATTCCATACGAAGAAGAGGAAACCAAAGAAAAGAAACCTCTTATTACGGTAAAACGAACTAATACAAAAACGGATACCAAAGACACAGAGAATACCGAATACGTACGCTCTAACGGATTAAACAGATAATAAAATCTTGCGTATAGCTAAATTCAGTTTAATACCTTATAACTTAAAGATGGCAACTCATCACGCTGATGAATTGCCATCTTTTTATTATTTTTAATACTTTATTATTTTTGATACGTTATTATTTCTTGTTGCTTTTTACTTCTCAATGTATTTTATTACTAAATGTCTTTTATTGCTTGATGCCTTTTGACAGATTATCTAAGCTATCTTTTGCCGAGTCTATACTCCGCTTCAGGTCTTTTATCGATTCTTTCATGTCCGGCGATGTGAACTCAGACATATCGATGCCCTTTGCTGATTCAGAAGCACTTTTACTATTCTCTTTAGCTTGTTTCATATCATCTTTAATGCGAGTCATATTTTCATCAATTTCATCAAATGACTCATCATACAGAATAAAATTGCTGCCCCCATGGGACGTAATATTAAGCGGCCCCATCGTGAGCTGTCCATCATCGATACGCAGAGCATCCGTAGTGATAGTAGTGATTTTCGTATTTACTTTCACATCGCTAAAGGATAAATGTCGCCCTTTATTGTGAAAGTTACCCGTAATGCTTTGAATCGGTATCAGCATATAATGACCTTCACCCGACCAGAAGTTTCCCCACACCTCCATGTCTCGAGATTGGCCTTCGCTTTTAAAGTTCAAATTTGCCGATACAGGCACGAGAAATTCTGGTGCTTTAAGGGCCATACTACTATCTAGATCCTTGGCTACGCCAGTAATTGTATAGGCGCGAGTGTCCAAATTATATACACCTTTAGCCTCCAATTTACCGCTGTATACATTAGCGCTAACGTTTTCAAAATTCAGAATACCATCTTGGTACGTCACATCTCCCACCACATTATCAAAGGTGAGCGCAGGAATTCGCAAAATAGGCATCGTTACCCGACCTTTAGCAAAAGGACGATTAAAATCACCTGTTACCTTTGTAAGCAAGGTCATGGCATCATGAATATTTTCACCAAAGCCTAGTGATGATGGATCCACCCCTTTCACATCAAATTGTAGATCCAGTTGAGGCATGCGATGCTTTAAAACATCCTTTAAATCTACACGACCTTTTAATACGAGACCATCCCCTATGGCGGTACCACCAAATTTGCCCGTCTCCATATCGATACGAATCGCTCGCTTACTATCAAGATCAATTCTAGCGTTTACATCCTTTATCACATAATGGCGATTTCTGTTAAAGACCTCTAACTGACTGTTTCTAAGCCTAATCTTCAAATCTAAATGTTGGCCCGCCCAATTGAAGTTACGTACTTTCTTACCTAGTTCCTCTTGCCGTTCTTGTGTAGTCTTTCTAGGTGCTTTGGGACGGGGCTCTATCTCGTTAATTGGTTTATGTACATCTGGAGATATGGGCGCGAAATCTAACCGATTATTATCGTCTAAATCAACGACTACAACCGCATCATCTAATTCAATGCCCTCGATAGCAGAGGACTTAAAATTACGTGTCACCACATCCCACATATTAACGCGGACCTTCCCGCTCGGTGCATTGAGCAACTCATGCCCTTCTGGGTCCTTCCAAACAAGGCCTGTAAAAGTCAAAGTTCCCCACGGTGTAGCAGATAAACTTTCAACAGTAACCGTACCGCGCATCATCGTTTGTCGAGTCATAACCTCATTAAAAATAACGCCCATTCCACGACTAGCAATGGTTGCTAGTACAAAGACTATAATCGCTCCAATGGCAAGAAAGGCAGCAATGCCTTTTAGGCCTTTCTTATACAATTGTTTATATTTTGTCCAATAAGAACGTATATAATGTTTCATAGCCCTATTATAACATGTTCAAATAACAATACCCATGCGGTGTTAACTGTATCAATCATATTGACCATAAGAAACTCTTTTCCATACAAAAAGCGCCTTGCTCACAGAAAACTCTGCATGCAAGGCGCCATTACCTAACTATTTTATAAAAAAAGCAGAAAATTTATAGATTAAAAGTGCACTCACAAATGTGAGTGCACTTTATATATTGCAATAATCAATCTTATGCTTTTACTTCTTTACCGTATTTTACAAGGCTTTCAGCTTCGATTTCAGCTTGAGTCCGATAGTCTTGAGGAATATTGGACAAGCGAATCCAGCTGCGAACCGCTTCAACTAATACGATAAGAATCATGAGGAACATAGCAGCACTAAATGCTACTAAAATCCATTTACCAGCAGGGATATAGCTGTTAAATACATTTTCAAAATCTGCTGCAATAGCAACGATAGCCATTAGGATACATGGAATACCTGTAACCCATGCATAGCGTTTGCGGCCAAGTCGCATAATAACGGTAGTACCTACAGCCAATGTCATAGTACCTAATAATTGGTTAGATACGCCGAATAGAGGCCAGATAATACCGATATTACCTTGTAGAACTAAGTATCCCCACAAGATACAAATCAAAGCTGCACAACCATATACGCCAGGAGTCCAATGTTGGTCGTTGAATTTAGGATGGAAATGACCTAATAATTCTTGAAGTAAGTAACGACCTACACGAGTACCAGCATCGATCAAAGTCATGATGAACAAGGCTTCGAACATGATACAGAAGTGATACCAGTAACCCATCAAGTGATCCATGTTAGGCAATCTGGAGAAGATATGAGCCATACCTACTGCCAAGGATACGGCGCCACCAGGACGGTGCATCAAGTCTTCCCCAACCATTGCAGACAATGCTGGCAATTCATGCACTTGAAGGCCTAATGCTTTAAAGGATTCTACTGTGGAGTTAATTGCAAAGTAATCATCTGGATGCAATGCAGTTGCTGCAATCAACGCCATCATTGCGATGAAACCTTCTGTTAACATTGCACCATAACCGATAGGTAAGATTTCTTTTTCATTAGTAAGCATTTTAGGTGTTGTACCTGTGGCAATTACTGTATGGAAACCAGATAAAGCACCACATGCGATAGTAATGAAGATGTAAGGGAATACGGAACCTTTCAATACAG
>ERZ773073.783-NODE-783-length-16157-cov-8.207303_pt1 | contig 16157 bp, 7 predicted proteins | sample MGYA00580616_ERZ773073 | MGnify/ENA primary metagenome ERZ773073 (study PRJEB29015, sample SAMEA2737960) | human oral metagenome | biome: human oral; feature: human-associated habitat; material: dental | place: China | collected 2131 ...
TGTAACAGTAAAAAAAGGGTCATATGGAATTGTTGTAGGTAAAAATTCAAAACTTATAAGTGATGGAACTAATAATATTAATGTAAATATAGATGTAAAAGGAACAGAATCAATAGGATTATATGCTGGTGAAAATGCTAAACTGGAAGTTAAGGATCACACTGTAAATGCTAATGACGGAGCAGTAAATTACGATGCTGATAAAAATGCAACTTTAACATTAAAGGGAACAGGAACGGCACATACAGGAAAAAAATCACTATTATTCTATCTTGGTGAAAATGGAACAGGAAAAATTTCATTAGGAAATACTATGAACGTAACTATTGAAGGTGGGACTACTCCAGCTGAAAGAGGTAACGCTTTTTATTATGTTGGAAATGGAACAACATTTGGTGCAACTGAAATTTCAAATTGGGCAAAAAATAATTTTGGAGATGGTAAAACTTCAACTTTAGGAAATTTGAATCTGACAATGAATGCTGGATCAAGATTGTTTATAGCACAAAATACTGGAATGAATTTATCTGATACAACAGGAGTTACGATTTCAAGTGCAACTGGAGCTAATATAATCGGAACTGACTACAAAACATTTATGCTATATCTAAGTAAATTAACAATTAATCAAGATGTAGACCTAAATAACACTACAGATGCATATAATCACCTTGAAATCGCAAATTCATCAATAACAAATGCAGCCAATAAAACTATGACTGGAATACAACCTAACGACGTTGCTATGGCTCAAGAAAATAACAAATCTTTATACGCAAGAAATAAAGTTACATTGGCAAATGAAGGAAATATCAATTTAAGCGGTACAACTTCTACTGGAATTTATGCAAAATTTGGAGAACTTCACAATAGAGCAACAGGTGTTATAACAATAGCTAATAAATCGACTGCTATGTACGGAATTGGTGATTCTTTACTTGAAAACGCTGGTAAAATAACAGTTGGAACTAACTCAATTGCAATGTATTCAGAAGGTTCTACAACACAAGCTATGAAAAATAATGGAACTATTGAGCTTCCACAAACTGATTCAGTTGCAATGTCATACAAACCTGATTCAACTCTTTCTTCAGGAACAGTTCTTGAAAATGCTGGAAATATACAGTTAACAGGAGACAAAAATACAGCTATCTACGCTGCAGGAACACCAGCTTACACAGCCAAAAATAGCGGGACTATAACATTAACAAATTCAGCTACAATCAATAACCCTAATGTCGGATTATACGCTACCAATAAAGTGGCAACTCTTGAAAATACAGGAATATAAAATATCGGGAAAAAAGCCATAGGAATTTATGGATATAAAGCTGAAAACAGTGGAAAACTAAATGTTGGAAATGCTGGAATTGGAATTTATTCTCAAAATGGTGATGTGAGTTTAACTGGTGGAAAAATTATAACTGGAACAGATGAAGCTGTAGGAGTCTATACTGTTGGAACTGGACAAAATATAACAAATACTGGAACTGCATTTGACATTGGAAACAATTCATTTGGATTTGTAAATGTTGGAACTGGAAATAAAATAGTTTCAAGTATCGCAAATGTCGGACTTGGAAATAAAAATGTATATGTTTATTCAAATGACACAACTGGATTTGTCATAAACTCTACAAACATTACATCAACAGGACAAGAAAACTATGGAATTTATTCTGCTGGAACAGTTATAAATAGCGGAACAATTGATTTATCAAGCGGTCCAGGAAGTGTGGCAATTTACAGTATTAAAGGAGGAACTGCTACAAATACTGGAACAATAAATGTAGGGGCTTCTGATGTTGCAAATAAACTTTATTCAATAGGAATGGGGGCAGGATATAAAAAGACAGATACTGGAAACGTTGTAAATAGCGGTACAATTAACGTAAATGGAAAAAATAGTATTGGACTATATGCAAGTGGTCCAGGAAGTACAGCCACAAATACAGCAACAATAAATTTAAATGCGAATAATACAACTGGAATTTATGTTACAGATGGAGCAACTGCCATTAATAACGGAACGATTGCTACTGGAGCTGGAACTTATCGTAATGTAGTTGGAGTTTATTTAGGAGAAGATTCAAAGCTTTATAATGATGGAACAATAAATATAAATGATAGAAACGGTAAAGGTGTTTATCTAAAAGGTGGAACTGTAGTAAATTATGGAAATATAACAGTGAATGGTGAAACAGATAGAAGGCGAACTGTAGTTCCATTTACAACACCAGATACAGGTAAAGAACTAGGAGGAGTGGTAATTGCAGCACCATCTGGAGCTCCAAACGCTACAATCACAGTAAACGGAATTTCTCAAACCCCTGTAGTCATAAACACAGAAGCTAGAAATCCAATATCAGTATCAGCTTCAAGTATTGGAATGTATGTAAATACTTCTGGAATAAACTTTACAAATGCAATAAATGGATTAGAAAATCTAACAAGCGAAGCAGATTTAATAATTGGAACAGAAGCAACAGAAATTACAAATGAAAAATATATTTTGATAAATGATCCAAAAATATTAGATACATATAGAAATGCAATGGCAAATAATCCAAATATAAAATGGAATGTTTATTCAGGTTCGTTAACATGGATGGCAACACCAACATTAGAATTAGGAACTAACAGAATAACAAGTTTATATATGGCTAAAGTACCATATACAGCATGGGCTAAAAGAGAAACTAAAACTGATACATATAATTTTGCTGATGGATTGGAACAAAGATATGGTGTAAAAGCTTTAGGATATAGAGAAAGAGAAATATTTATAAAATTAAAATTAATAAGTGCCACTATGGCACTCAAAAAAAGATGCTTGAAAGATGTTTTAATAGGTATAAAAAAATAAGTAGATATTATTTTTAGTTATCTTCTTCAAATTTATGAGTTTCAAAAATTCTGTCCATTTCTTTTTTAAATGTTGGCGATCCGACTAAATCATATTGCTTTTGTGTAGGTTGTTTACATACTGCCGCATAGTAAAATTCATGAATTTTGTCTTTTTCGCCATTAATATCACGAAGCCCTGTTTCACCTAGCATTTCGTTAAATTGTTTGATTGCATTTTGGACTTCAGTTAAGGTATGTGGCATTTTTTTGCCATCTTTTATATAGCTTTCTTCCATGATCATAGATCCAATTGGAAGACATACAGGCACATCTTGTCCTTCTTTATTATAAAACTTTACCCATTCTTCTTCAGACATAAAAAGTACCCCTCTTTCATCTCTGTAAGGTTCTGCTATTCCTAAGGCTGAAAATGCTAATAATCCCAATAAAACAAGTTTCTTCATTTTGAATCACTCCTTTTTTTAATTGTTTGTAAAAATTTATAAATCACATTAATACAATATTTTTTAATTTTAATTTTATTATATTCTCTAAAATAATTATACTATATCTTTCCTAAAATTCCAAATATTCAGATTTAAAAAATTTATTTTTCAAAAAACTATTGCTAAAAGTCAAAAAAAAATATACAATATAAGCATTACAAATACTTTATTTAAATAAAAAAATAAATATAGAAGGAGAAGATATGAGATTATCAAAGGCATTTTTAAAAACATATAAGGAAGCGCCAAAAGAAGCAGAAGTAATAAGTCATAAATTGATGTTGAGAGCTTCCATGATTAGACAGCTGACGAGAGGAGTTTATAGCTATTTGCCGTTGGGATACAGGGTTTTGAAAAAAATTGAGAATATTGTTAGAGAGGAAATGGATAGAGCTGGGTCACAGGAAATTTTAATGCCAGTGTTGCAACCGGCTTCGTTGTGGGAAGAGTCTGGGAGATGGTTTGCGTATGGTTCGGAGCTTATGAGAATGAAGGATAGAAATGAGAGAGAATTTGCGTTGGGGCCTACACATGAAGAAGTTGTTACGGATATTGTGAGAAATACGATTACTTCGTATAAAGATTTGCCATTTAGCTTGTATCAAATTCAAACAAAATTTAGAGATGAAATGCGTCCACGATTTGGATTAATGAGAGGTAGAGAATTTTTAATGAAAGATGCTTATAGTTTCCACTTGACAAAAGAATCGTTGGATGAAGAATTTTTGAATATGAAAAATGCGTATTCTAGAATTTTAGAAAGAATGGAATTAAAATTTAGAGCGGTTGATGCAGATTCCGGTTCGATTGGTGGGAATGCTTCAAATGAATTTATGGTACTTGCTGAAAATGGAGAAGATGATATTTTATATAGCGATTCATCAGATTATGCTGCAAATATTGAAAAAGCTACAAGTATTATTGAATTGAAAGAAAGTACAGAGGAAAAATTGCCGAAAGAATTGGTGGAAACGCCTAATACCAAGACAATTAAGGAATTGTCGGAATTTTTGAATATTCCAGAAGAAAAAACTGTTAAGGCGGTTATGTTGAAGGAAGTGTTGGAAGATAAAGTAAATTATGTGTTGGCACTTATTCGTGGAGATCTGGATGTAAATGAAATTAAATTGAAAAATGCAATAAATGCTTCGTTGGAATTGGAAATAATGACTGAAGAAGAATGCGAAAAATTTGGGATTGTTCCTGGATTTGCGGGGTCTTATGAGAAAAAGGAAGGACTTACAGTTGTTATTGATGAAACAGTAAAATATGTGAGAAATTTTGCGTTAGGAGCAAATAAAAAGGATTATCACTTTATTAATGTTAATTTGGAAGACTTGCATTATGATGTGGTTGCTGATATTAGAACGGCTAGAGCGGGAGATATTTCGCCAGATGGAAAAGGTGTGCTAAAAATTGCTCGTGGAATGGAAGTTGGACACATTTTTAAATTGGGAGATAAGTATTCAAAAGCATTAAATGCGAAAGTTTTGGATGAAAATGGAAAACAGCAAGTTATTTTGATGGGGTGTTATGGAATCGGAGTTTCGAGACTGATGTCAGCAGTAATTGAGCAAAAAAATGATGAATATGGAATTATCTGGCCAAAATCAATTGCACCGTATATTGCAGATGTGATTATTGCTAATGTAAAAGATGAAACTCAAGTAAATGTTGCTGAAAAAATTTATGAGGCGTTGAAAAATGAAAATATTGATGTTGTTTTAGACGACAGAAATGAGAGAGCAGGATTTAAGTTTAAAGATGCTGACTTAATTGGATTCCCGCTTAAAATTGTAGCTGGAAAAGGTGCGGATAATGGAATTGTGGAAGTTAAGGATAGAGCAACTGGAGAAAGTGTTGAGGTTAAGGTTGAGGAAGTTATTAATTTTGTAAAAAATTTTATGAAAAATTAAGAAGAGTAATTAGATTCAGATTTCAGACTAGAGAAAATATAGGAATTAAATTAAATTTAGAAGTCAGGAAATTATTCTAAAATTTCCTGATTTTGTACTATTTAGGAAATTAGAAAATTATTAAAAATTATGAAATGGAGAAAAAATGAAATATGAACTTGTATTGATAGATTTAGATGATACACTTTTTGACTATTCAAAAACGGAGGATTCAGCATTTAGAAAGACATTTGAAAAAATGGGATTTTTTGAGGTTAGTGGAATTAAAAGAGAAAAAATGGAAGAAAATTATGAAAAAATAAAAAAACGGTATAAAGAGATAAATCTTCAGTTATGGAAGGATTTAGAAAACGGGAAAATAGATAAGGATAGATTAAGAGTTTTGAGATTTGAGAGAATAATTGAGGAATTTGGTTTGAGGTATGATTCAATTGGAATGAGTGAATTATATTTGAAAAAGTTGGGAGAGGGAGTTTTTCCGTTTGAGATGACTGAAAAATTGTGTGAATATTTACATTCAAAATATAAAGTTGGTGTTGTTACAAATGGAATAAAGGAAGTTCAGCATTCAAGGATAGAAAATTCAGAGATTGCAAAATATATTGATAAACTTGTTATTTCTGAAGAAGTTGGAGCTAATAAGCCTGATAAGAAAATATTTGAATATGCAATGGATTATTTTGGAGTATTGGATAAAAAATCTGTTATGATGGTTGGAGATTCTTTGGTGGCTGATATAAAAGGTGGTCAAAATACTGGAATTGACACTTGCTGGGTAAATTTGAAAAATATTGAAAATAATACTGGGATAGTTCCAAAGTATGAGGTGAAAAAATTAGAAGAATTGTTTAAAATTTTATAAATTAAGAAAATATGAATTAAAAAATATAAATAAAGAAAGGAGATTAGATGGTGGTTGGAAGAAAAAAGGCAATTTGTTTTTTTGTTATTTTTCTATTTGTAAATATTTCTGGATTGGCTAAAAATGAAAAAAGCCAAGATGAAAAATTTGAAAATTATGTTGTTTTGGAAAATGAAAATAATAAAGATTTAAAAAATAACGATGATAATAGAAATAATGAAGAACAAGAATCTGGATTGAGAAAAGATGTAGATTTGAAAAATAATAAAAAAAATCTTAAAAATGAAGAAAGTGATATTAATAAAAAAAATGTTGTCAATCAGGAAGATAAAAAAATTGGACTGGTACTTAGTGGTGGGACAGCAAAAGGGCTTGCTCATATTGGGATATTAAAAGTTTTGGATGAAGAAAAAGTGCCAATAGAATATGTAACTGGAACAAGTATGGGAAGTATTATTGGAGGAATGTATAGTGTTGGTTATACTCCGGAGGAAATTGAAGAAATAGCGATTAGTATGGACTGGATGAGTCTTTTTAGTGATAAAATTGAAAGGAAGGATAAGGGGGCTGTAAGAAATTCAATTGAGGATAAAAACAGCACGGTAATTCCAATAAAAAACTTTATGCCGAAATTACCGAGTGGAGTAGTTGGAGGAAAGACAGCTAGTCAGAGGTTAAATGAACTTTTTTATGGTGCATTGAGAGTTGAAGATTTTAGGAAGTTTCCAAGAAAATTTGCGGCAGTTGCGACTGATTTGGAATCTGGGGAAGGTGTGATGATTGATAAGGGATCGATTGCAACGGCAATAAGAGAAAGCTTGTCAATTCCATCAGTTTTTGCTCCAGTACGAGATGGGAAAAGGCTTTATATTGATGGTGGAGTAGTGCGAAATTTACCAGTTCAAGATGTAAAGGTGCTTGGTGCTGATTATACAATTGGAGTGAATGTGGGAGATGGATTTACAAAAAGGGATGAATCAAAAATGAATCTGATTGATGTAATTACAGATACTACAACAATTGCGGGAAGACAGGAAGTAGAACGGCAAATTCGTATGCTTGATTTGTATATGAAACCTGATTTGGAAAAATTTGAGTCTTATGATTTTTCAAAAGTTAAGGAAATTATTGCGGCTGGGGAGGCTGTGGCAAGAGCAAACATAGATAAAATTAGAAAATTGTCAAATCCTGAGCTTTATGAAAAGTTAGAGGAAAAGCGTAAAGAATTTAGGCGAACTTGGAAGGATGAGTATAATATTACTGGAATTGTAATTGATGGAAATAAAAAATATACAAGAACATATTTTGACAAATTTTTCCCTAAAAAACTCGGAACTTTAACTAGGCTGGATATGGAAAAAATTGTTAATAATATTTATCAAAATGGTGATTTTACAACTGTTTATTATGAAGTGAAGGATAATGACCTGATAATAAATGTTCAGGAAAAGCCAAGCGATTATTTAACACTTTCTGGAAATATAAATAATGAGGATTTGGCTACTGTAAATGTAGGTTTCCAAGGAAGTAAACTTTTGAATAATACGAATGTTAGATATTCAGTAAAAGGAACGGTTGCAAATGAATATGGAGTAAAAGGTAAGGCAACTGCAGAACTTGGGAAAAATTCGAAGGCAGTAATTTATGGAGAATTTGAATATAAACGTGATATTATAGAAAATCAAAAATATAAAAATGGATATTTCAGTTTTGAAAATAGAAAATTTAAAATTGGAACAGGAATAGGTGTAGAAGTATATAAAAATTTATTGTTTTCAATCGGTGGAGGTTATCAAATATCAGATGTTGAAAAACATGAAAATAATGCTGAAAATGTGAGAAAACCATTTCCATATTATGAAGCAAAATTAAATTATGACACAAGAGACAGCCTTAAATTTGCAACAAGAGGAGTTTATTTTTTCTCAAATTACACACTGGCGAATTCAAAGCATGCTAAATTTAACTCACTAGATGCAGGTGGAGAAATTAATATTCCAATTGGCGAAAAAATAACAATTACTCCTGGTATAGCCTATTTAACATCCTACGGAAAAGATATTCCTGAAACATATAGACCTAAAATGGGAGGAATAAGAACGGCGGATAATTCATTGGAATTTGCAGGAATGCCATCTGATAAGATTCGTGGAGGAAGTATTTTTGTGGGAAGTCTAAAAGCCCAGTATAATTTATCAAAGCTTGTATATTTAGACACGACTTATTCAAGGGCGAATATTTCTGGAAAAAGTTATAGTTTTGGTAACGATGTGAAGGAAAGTTATAGATTTGGAGTTGGAGTAAAAGCATTGACAATACCAATTTATTTTGGTTTTGCAAAAGTGCCTGGAGAAAGCTGGAGATATTTACTGAACTTTGGATATTCACCCGAATAAATAAAAAATAATAAATTTCTTTTTAATATTGAAAAAGTGTGATAAAATAAAACTGTAAACTTAACAAATTATAAAAACTTAGGAGGGAAAAAATGAAAAAAATACCAGAAGCAGTTGGACCTTATTCAGCATTTAGAAAAGCAGGAGATTTTTTATACATTTCAGGACAAATTGCAATTAACCCTGAAAATCAGAAGGTTGAGGCTGTTACAGTAGAGGATCAGGCAAGACAAGTACTTGAAAATCTAAAGGCAATTTTGGAAAATAACGGATTAACAACAGGAAATGTAATAAAAACTACTGTATTGTTAGATAATATTGATGATTTTATAACAGTAAATAATATTTATGCAGAATATTTTAGTGAACCATATCCAGCAAGATCTGCTTTTGCTGTAGACAAACTTCCGAAAGGTGTACTTGTAGAAATTGAAGCAATAGCTTATTTTGGAAAATAATTTAGAAAAGTAAATTGATGATTTTAGAGAAATCTAGGATCATCTTTTTTTTTAAAAAATAAAAAATAATATTATTTTTATAATTAATACTAAATTCTATTAAAATAACGAATTTATTATAAATCTTTTAGCAGATTAAATCTGATATTTATTTTCAGATAATTAAAGTAAATATTTGCTTTTTAGATGGGAATATTATAAAATAATTTTTATAAAAAAATTAGTAAAAAAGTTTACTTTTTCCAAAAACTTTTATATAATTAAATAAAGGTTGTTATAAAGGTAAAATTGATGTTTTGTTTATAAAAATTATAAAAAATTAAATTATAGGAAATAAAAAATAATTTAAATAAATTTTTTAATTTTTAGAGAGGAAGAAAGATGACAAATAATTTAAAAGAACTCAAACAAGAATTAAAATCGTTTGCTAAAAAAGTGAAAGATTTTAAATACACAGATTCGGCACTTATTACATTTTTATTAACTGGTGTGATAGGAAGAGGTGCATCAGCTAATCTATTTTCAGATGGAAGCGAGATTGAAAACCAGTCAAAAGTGATAAATACTTCAATTGCACAGCAGAAAAAAGATTTTAAACGGGCAAGAATGGAAAATGAAAAACTTATAAAAAAAACAAATTCGGAATTAATTCAGCTTATGGAACAAGGAGAGCATGTTGTAAAATCACCTTGGGGAGGATGGCAATTTGGAATTAATGGATTTTATAACAACTGGCAAGGGCATTATAAAGGTCGTGGCGATAAAGTAAAAGATGTTAAATATACTAGAGATACTTCGTACAAAAAGACAGGAATTATAAAAACAATTGTAGATGATGATAACGGTCATGGTACAAATGGTGGAGATAATATAACTGGACAGGAAGAAACTTTAGTAAATAGAAAAAGTTTTTTGTATACCAGAGCTTCTAATAATTCTAATGATTATGTCAAAGGATTTATCCGTTTAGATATGCATAGTGGGGCTGATCTTGAAAGTGAAAAAAATAAATTAGGGGATAAGTTAGGAACGGCTTCACCAGAATACAGAGCTTTTGATGATGTGATAAAAATTGCTGGTAAAACAACAAACAGTACAAGAGGAAACACGTTTATAAATTCAGGGACATACGTAATTGAAGGTGGAAATGTCACCTTTTCTAATAGCTATGAACATATCGGAGGTAAAAGTGATACGACAGTTGCTTCCGTTGTAAATACAAGTAAAGGTAATATAGTAATTCATCCATATTCGGTAAATGGTGGTATATATGATTCTAATTCAGCAGCATTTATGGTTTCTCCATCGGTTATAGGGAATGGAAATCCACAAATTTTTTATAATGCTGGAACAGTAGAAATGTATAATAAAAAATCTGCGATTTTTTTCTTGAATCCAAATGGGGATTATACAAGAAATCATAGCAACCACAATTATGGAGGATTTTTTGAACAGCCATATAGTAATTCAATTCCAAATCCTAGCGGTACATATTATGACGATGACACATTAAATCCGAGAGAAATAACAATTGTTAATAGAAATAAAATAGATACATACGGTGAAGAAGATGTAGGAGTATATTTAAAAACAGGAAAATATATAAGTTCTTCAAATCTTGATTTTAAAACAAAATCTTCAAATGGCGATTGGGCACCGCTAACTATATATGGAGATAACAGTATTGGACTATATGCTCCAATTGACAAAGAATCAAAAGAAATTGTTAAATTAATTCCAAATAAGGCTTCAGGTCCAGTTGTGGGAAATTTTGCTGTAAATTTAGGAGATTCTAGTGGAAATTCCAGAGAAATTTTTGAAACAAAAAATAGTATAAATATTGATTCTCAAACTACAGCTGGTATTCCAAGCAGATTTGTAATAAATAATGACAAGTACATTGATAAATCTTACGGGATTTTCGCTTCTAGCACTGTTGACTTGGAAACATCAACCGCAAATAAAAATATAGAAAATGGACATCAAATAAATCTTTTTAAAAATGTAAAAAATAGTATTGGAGTATTGACTGGAGATGGAGCTAGTATTAAACTTGGTGCTGGAGAAATTTCACTAAAAGGTGGATTTGAAAATACTGGTATTGTAGTTGGTGGAAGTAATACTTCGGCTTCTGGAGTTCAAAGTACAGATGGGAAAGTAAAAGGGGATGTTGTCAGCATTGAAGGTGATGGCAGAAATGACAGGGGAAATATGGCAATTTATGCTGGAAATAAAGCAAATAATGAAGTTACTGTAAATGCAGTTGTTTCAAAAGATGCCACAAATTCAGTAGCACTTATTGCAGATAAAGGAGCAAAGATTACTGTAAATGATACTATTTCTTCTCCTTCAATAATTGGTACAAATGCGACAAAAGTAACAAATGCAGGAGTACAAATATCTAGACTGGAATTTCATTATGATCCAAGCCGTGTTGATGCAAAAAATGTATCAGTAGACAATGTTGGAGCAGCTTATGCCGATAATGGCGCAACAATAACAATGAACAGAACTTCTCTCCCTTCAACACAAAATATTTCTATAACAGGTGGAATTGATTCTCAAACTAAGAAAAGCGTAGGATTTGGACTTTTTGCCAATAATGGCGGTAAAATTAATGCACAGAAGAACTGGATAAAAGTTACAGATGGAGCGACAAATGTTGCTTCAATTAACGGTGCAAAAATTGATTTACAAGGCAGTAAAGTGGAATATAAGGGAAATGGGTATGCACTTTATACTGACAGCACAAGTAATTCTATAGGTGCCATTGATATGAAAGATGCAACGCTGGTACTAGATGGAGGAGCTGTTGGATATATTTATGACCAGGCTAAACCAAATGTTATAAGTTTTAATAATACCACTAATATTGATGTGCTTTCTGATGATGTAATAGTTTCAGATTTAAGAAATTCAACAAGTCCGCTTATTATAAATGTGGAAAATAAAGCTGGCAACGATAGCTTGAAAAGTCGGCTTCTTGGGGGAAATGTAAATGTTACAAGTTCAAATGGAAAGACAAACTATAAATATGCTTTGGTGGATGATGCGACAGTTCAAATAAAATCGGCAATTGATAAAGCAAATTTGATAAGCGGTTCAGACAGCGAAGTGTTCACAAAGAGATTTTTATATCAAAATTCGAGACTGCATGTAGAAGCATATGGTTCGGTAAAAGCAGAATTAAATACAGCACAGATGAGGGCGATAGATGACAGATTTTTAGCACCGGTGGGACTTGCAATTGCTGGAAGTTCAAAATCAATTAATAATAGGACAACAGAAATTGGAAATAAGGGGAGAGTTTTTGTTGACAGAACAGATGCCGGGCAAGGTGGAATAGGATTTTATGCTGATTACGGATGGCTTAATAACTATAATGCTGGAAAATTGGAAGTAGAGCAAGGTGCAACACATAATGACAGAGCCGTTGGGATGTACGGAACAAACAATTCAAATATGGTAAGTTCTGGCCCAATAAATGTTGGTGGTAAAAACTCAATTGGAATTTTAGGACTTTCGTATAGAATAGACCCTTCTACAGGTTTGGCAATAGATCCATCTAATGAGCCTTATTTTAAAAGTGCTGTACATCCAGAAAATTTTGGAAAAATAGATATTATGAATTTGCCATGGGGTGTAATTACGATGGATGATGATGGTGCAATTGGAATATTTACAAAAAATAACAGTATTGATCCAACTATAAAATCTGTTCCGTCTACATCTAAAGCCTGGCTTGTCGGTGTAAATGAAGGTACTATTACAATAAATGGAAATAATCATGCGATAGGAATGGGATCTAGTTTTGGTGCCGTTTCAAATTATGAAGGTGAAGACCCTGTAACTCATGTTTATCATTCTGGAATAATTAATATAAATGGGACACAATCGTTTGGAATGTATGGTACAAATAATACTGATTTGAAAAATTTTGGAATAATAAATGTTGTTGCAACTACTCCTGGAAATGAATCAATAGGAATGTATGGAGATGATCCAAAGACAAAAGTTTATGTATTAGAAACTGAAAATGGAACTAGAATAAGAAATAATAGTATAATAAATGTTGGACGATCTTCTTATGGTATTTTTGCAAGAAATATAGAAATGAATGGTGGTACAATAAATGTAGGTGATGATGGAGTAGGAATTTATTCTCAAGGGCCTGATGTCAATCTTATTGCAGGAAAAATTAATGTGTCAAATAATAATGCAGTAGGAATATACATTGATGATGCTACTGTAGCTCCAAAACCTACAATTGTTAAGGGAAATGTAGATATGAAAGTTGGGCAAAATTCAGTTGGATATTTGATAACTGCAGCAAATACTAAGACAGATTTAAAAACAAAGGCATCAAGTGATGTTCACATTGGAGAAGGTTCAGTTTACATTTATTCTAGAGCGCCACAAAGTTTAGGTGGAAAAATTGAAACTGAGTCAAAAATTGTGACTGATGGAAAAAACAGTTATGGAATTTATTCATCTCAAGATTTTATAAATCGTGGAGATATTAACTTAAAGTCAGGAACTGGAAATGTCGGAATTTATTCATCTCAAGGAATTGGTCAAAACTATGGAACAATTGAAGTCGGTCCAAGTGATGCAGTAAATGGAAAATATGGAATTGGAATGGCGACAGGAAGTACGACTGCATCAATGGGGACAATAGAAAACTATGGAACAATTAATGTTACAAAAGACAATAGTGTTGGAATGTACGCTTCAGGTTCTGGTTCAAAAGCAATAAATAGAGGTACTATTGACTTGGAAGGTAATGATACGATTGGAATGTATATTGACGATCATGCCATTGGAGAAAATCATGGAACAATTAAAACGGCACCGACTCCAAGTGGTACTGGAATAAAAGGTGTAGTTGTAGCAAATGGAGGAATTATTAAAAATTATGGAACAATAAATATCGTTGGAGGTAGCAATACAGGAGTATATACTAATACGGCTAGTGCGTACCAAGAACATGGAACTAACAACTCAACAAATAAATCTTCGGTAGGAACAGGAGTTAATAGGGCAGTAGCAGAAAAATTGGTAGTAAAAACTCCAGCACATCCAAGTCCAGTGTCAATACCGATACCAGCTGTGCAAACTGGAACGTCAAGAGTTGACACGGATGTAGTTTTGCCACAGACACCAAAAATGCCTGTTTCTGATTTTACAGGAGTTACAACATTAAACATGCCAATGGAACAAATAGGTCATAATCTCGATAATAATAGTAATAATAACAATAGTAGCAATAATAATACAATTTCAACAAGAGAAGTGTCAACTATAGGAATGTATGTGGATACTTCAGGAATAAATCATACGAATCCTATTCAAGGTTTAAATAATTTACCTGGACTTACAGACATAAATTTAATAATGGGAACAGAAGTTGCTAATTCTTTGAATGCAAAAATGATTCAAATAGGAGATAACATTTTACAGCCATATAATAATGCTTTGGGAAGTGTTGGTGCTAAGGTAAATGTAGATTCAGCAAGTTTGACTTGGAAAGCACAGATGGTGGAATCTGAAAATGCAGCAGCACCGATAAAAACTGTATATATGGAAAAAATTCCTTATACTGATTTTGCAAATAAAAATGATACGGATACTGGGCATTTTTTAGATGGGCTCGAACAGAGATACGGAGTTGAAAATGTAAATTCGAGAGAAAAACAGCTCTTTAATAAGTTGAACGATTTGAGAAAAGATGAGAAAAAGATATTTGTACAGGCTATAAATGAAATGAAAGGTTATGAATATTCAAATACTCAACAGCGGATTAATGCGACTGGAAACAAATTGGATAAGGAAATTGGATATTTACGGAATGAATGGAAAAATCCAGTTAAGCAAAATGACAAGATTAAGGTATTTGGAACGAAAGATGAGTATAAAACAGATACATCTGGAGTTATAGATTATGACAGTAATGCTTACGGAGTTGCTTATGTTCATGAAGGTGAAGCACTTAAAATGGGTAATTCTTCTGGATGGTATGCTGGAGCTGTTACAAATAGATTTAAGTTTAAAGATTTAGGAAAATCGATTGAACAGCAATCATTGATTAAAGCAGGAGTATTTAAGACAATGACACCAGTTAAAGATCACAACGGAAACTTGAGATGGACAATTGCAGGAGATGTATTTGGTGGGATAAATAATATGCACCGTAAATTCTGGGTTGTAGACGATGTATTTGAGTCTAAGGCTAATTATTATACTTATGGAGCATCCGTAAAAAATAAATTAGGTTATGATATAAGATTTTCTGAGAGAACTTACTTGAGACCTTATGGAGCATTAAAAATGGAGTATGGAAGATTTACGAGTATAAAAGAAGATAATGGTCAAATGAACTTGGAAATTAAAGGGAATGACTATTTCTCAGTTAAGCCTGAAGTTGGAGTGGAATTTAAATATGTTCAGCCACTTATTTTGAGAATGCAACTTTCAGTAGGACTTTTGGCAGCGTATGAAAATGAACTTGGAAAACTTAATAGATTAAATCAAGCCAGAGTTCATTATACTACAGCAGATTGGTATAATTTGAGAAACGAAAAAGAGGATAGAAAAGGAAATGGAAAATTTGACTTAAATATTGGAGTGGGAAATACAGGATTTGGTGTGACAGCAAATTTAGGGTATGATACGAAGGGTAAAAATATCAGAGGCGGACTTGGATTTAAATTGAGTTTCTGATTTTTACTATTAAAATTTGATATAATTGTTTAGCAAGGAGCCATCTCATAAGTGAGATCTGCTCCTTTTTTTAAAAAAAGAAAAATCTGATTATATTTGATTGCGGGTTTAGATTTTTTATTGATAAAAAATTACTTTCTCTTGATTTCTCTTGATATTTCTTTATACTGGATACCGATCGGCGAATCAAAAAGTATCTAACCCTTTTATTTATTATTTCGCAATTGTATGCAAAATTATGAATTGGTGCTTTTGCTCAATGCAAACACTTCAGAAGCAGATAGAAAAGCTTTCATGGCAGATCTTGAAGCAAAATTCACTGTAAAAGAAAAAGATGAAATCTGAATTCAAAACCTTTCTTTCAAACTTAGAGACAAGAATACAAAGGCTTACTTTGTATCATACCTTCTTAACCTTGATCCTCAGCAGGTAAAGGAAGTAAAGGCAGCTCT
>ERZ773073.784-NODE-784-length-16146-cov-8.931701_pt1 | contig 16146 bp, 11 predicted proteins | sample MGYA00580616_ERZ773073 | MGnify/ENA primary metagenome ERZ773073 (study PRJEB29015, sample SAMEA2737960) | human oral metagenome | biome: human oral; feature: human-associated habitat; material: dental | place: China | collected 2131 ...
TAATTGCTTCAGCCATTTCATCTTGTGATTTTATTATTATGTCCATGTTTGTTTTCATAATTTTTATATCTTCTACTGAATTTCTAATTTGCTCAAACATCTCTAAAAAACTTTTAATTTCTTCATCTCTTGACTTTATCAAATCAATCATTTCATCAAGTTGAAGTTGTTGCTTTTGGATTCCAGGAGTTTGTAGAATTAAATTCCCAGTTCTTAATTGCTTCATTATTTCTCTTATTCTTCTTCTAAACTTTTTAGAAATTTCAGTATTTGCTAACATTGAGACTTCATATAAGCCATCTTCTGTAAAAACTCTTTTTTCTCTTTTCTTAATAATCCCATTTTCAATACTATCTACTTTTTTTAAATAAGAAAATTCTTTATTTTTAAGTTCTGGATTAGAATCTATTAGTTTTTTTATACCAATAACATCTGCATATCCAATGGCTTTTGCTAATTCATTCATTTCTATTTCAATTGTATTGTTCTTTATAAGCACTTTTACTTGTGTACCGTTAAATTCTATTAGATCTCTATTCTCTTCCATGCTATTTTTATTGCTCATTTTCTCCTCCATTCAATTAGTTTTTAATTATCATTCAAGTTTTAAAGTTTTCTATAAGCATTCCCCCTTTATTGATTTTTTTTCTCTTAAAAGTTATAATTTAAGTAAAACTTTTAAGGAGATGATTTTTAAATGCCTAATAATTCAGAAGAACATTCAAACTTTCCTTATAGCCCTCTTTCAAATTTATATGCTATGAGAGAGTTTTATCACCAGCTTAATAATCCACTTAATAATTTTGCTTTAAGAGAGAGTTTTTCAGCCTTAGAAAAAGCAAAACAGACTATACCAAATATTCCTACACTTTTTACAGCTCATAATCAATTAAGTAGTGCTGTAACTGAACTTAAAAAAGCTGCTAGCATTGGTACAACTTTTCAGAATTTAACTAATTTACAGTCTCGTTTGGAAGATTTAAGAAAAAATTTTTTTACTTCAGTTACTCCTGATTTTTCTTTTGTTTCAACTAATCCTGAAATTCAACAAGCAACTGAAAATTTTTTTAAAAATAAGGCTGAACCTATTAAAGTTAATCCTATTAAAATACATAATATTATTTTTTTATTTATTCTCCTTATATCCTATATTTATTTTTATCTATATATTTGATTTAAAATTTCATTTAGCTGTTCCATTTTAAATTTTTTTCTCTCTATGTCTGTTTGTTTGATTTCATCTAAATCTGTATTATAGTAACCTTTTTCCATCATTCTTTTAAAAGTTTCATAATCAAAGTGATCTTTTCCATCTGTCATTTTTCTGATTTTTGATTTTTTTCTTAATTTAAAAGCTAAACCTATGGCACCAATTATAAGATTTCCTTGCACAATACTCTTAACGAACTCCTCAGCAACCGTAACTCCTGCTCCAATTACTTTTCCTGGTCCATAAATCATTGTCTTTTCTAGTATTTCATCTCTCCATCTTGCGTTTATATAGTATCTGCCATTTCCCATATCATGTTTTGTAGGTGTAACTATTTCTAACACTTCTCTTTTTCTTGCTGCTTCATCTTCTTTATGAGAGGCTTCCATTCCTGATTCTTTATAAAAATTTTGACCTCTTAAACCTCTAAAATTAGGTACAGTTGCATTCATTATTTCATGCAATTCTTCAAAAGTCTTATTATTTATTATGAATACTACATTTTTAAAATTAATTTTGGACGGAACATTTCCTTTATCACATAGTTCTTGCAGAGTATCTGTTCTCAATTTCCCTGTATCAGCTACATAATGTGGAACCTCTATAGTTCTGCCATTTATTTCAAAACTTGAAGATGGCAAATTTTCATAATAACTACCCCATCTGAAGTTAAAGATGTTATCAACTTTATCTTTCCCTACCATATCCAATTTCCTTATAAATGCTTCTACCTTATCCATTTCTTCTCCATTTTCAAACGCTTTTTTTATAACATCAAAAACATCTCTTGGAGTCGCATGTCTATTATTTTCATCAAAACGAAAATCTTTATCAATTTCTTTTCCGTTATATCCTTCTTCTACAATAAAATTTTCTTCAAAATATTTGTTAAATTCTGTCATAATCCTAACCACCTTTTCAATATTATACTTCTTTTTTTGAATATTCTATTACAAATAACATAATTTTGTTTCTGTATTTTTATGAAATAATTATAATATATAAAATATGTTTTGTCAATACCTTTATTCAAAATATTTTACTTTTTATAAATTTTATTTCATATAATAAATATTATCTATTAAGTTTTATAATAATTATGTAAAGTTTTAAAGAACTTAACAAAATTGATTTAATTGCTATTATAAATACAGTAATATATAAATTTATTTAAATTTAATTTTTTTTTTTTTGGTTTTAATAAAAAATATGAATAACTGTGCTATAATAGTTACATAATTAAATACAATAAAATTCGTTAAATATTAGCACATTAAAATTAAAAATTGAAATTATCTTTTTTATATATATTTTTTTTACTCTATCTATTAAAAAATATTGACAATTTAATATTTATATGTTACAATTACTTTATAAAAATACAGAAATAAAATTATGTTTATTTAAAAAATAAAATTTGATTGAAAAATATTACAGAAGATAATAATAGTATTTAATAAATGTTTGTAATAATATTTTATAAAAGATAAAGGTTATTGCTTGAATATTTTTATTTAAAGTATTTATAAATTTTGTCAAGTTTTTTAAATTAAGCATAATTTAAATATAACAAAACAGCAGGACAACAAATCCTGACTTATGAAAGGAATGATATATATGAAAAAATTATTAATCTTATTATCAGTATTAGGAGCAATGCAAAGCTGCTCTGTATTAAACGGAGTAACAAGAACAACTGCTGAAGCTAAATATCTTGCTTTAGGTTATAGAAGATTAGAAGATATTGAAGAAGAAATGAACGGAACTGGATACCAAGCACATGTAACTTGTACTAAAGATATTCAAGGAAGAGAATGGTGTAAAATAAACGGTTACAGAAGAGTTTATTATTAAAAGAACAGGATATTATTCCTGTTTTTTTATTTTGCAAGCAAAATATTAACTGGTAGCAACTTAATTTTTTAAATGAAATACAAGAAATACAATTAATTAAAATTTTTAATCAAGATAAACTATTATATTAAAAAACAGCCTTTTCGGCTGCTCTTCTCTTACTTTTTTTCATATTTTTTAGTTTCATTATCTTTTTTGTATTCTAGTTATCTCAAACATTTATAAATTATTAAAAAAATCATTGATAACTTCATTATCTATAATAAGTTTATTATCTAAAATTTTATTCATATTGAATGATTTCCTTTTTATTTCTTTAAATATATTTACTATTTCGGAAGCAGATGGCAATATTTCATTTGGAGTTAAGTCAGTATAAGAATTTCTCATATGTGTTTCCTTATTGTTTTTTATATTCAAGTAAATATCGCTAACGAGACTATCTTCTATATCATTTATATGTCCGTCATCAATAATTTTTCCTTTTAATATTTTTATTCCCACTTCTTCTGTCGGATTCAATATTTCTATATGAGTATCAATTTTCCCTTTTCCTTTTATATCTTCATCTATTCTGTCATAATAATTTGTTGCGGCAAAAAAGACTATTTTTGAATCTTCATTTCTTAATCCGTTTGAGTCATTATTTCTTAAATAATTCAATAATGTCCCTTTTACATCTCTAGTCAAAACATTTTCTGAAGCTAAAAATTCAAATTCGTCAAAAAATAACAATATTCCGTCTCTTAGCGACGACATTTTAGATAATTTTTCACATTCATCAAAAATCATGCTAATTTTTTCTGATATACTAATTCTGCTATCACTCGCAAAGTCTTTACCTGACACTCTTATATAATATAAATTTTCCTTTTTAGCAACTGCTTCAACCAATCTTGTTTTTCCATTTCCCTGAGATCCGTGAAGTAGAACACCGTATTGATTTTCAATTTCAAATTCTTTTCTCAAATCTTTAATTTTCTCATCCTCTTTTAAAAACTTTATAGAATCTGCTATTTTAGATTTTATATTTTCATACCCTATTATACTATCCATTTCAATTTTAATTTCTTCAGGTGTCTTTATTTCAATATTCATTTTTCTGCTCAGCTCATTAGTCAATTCTTTTTCCTGTTCTTTCAAAACATCCAAAAATATCTCTCTTGTCTCATTTTCATCTGTCAACTGGCTAAGTTCACTATAGTTCCCTTTAACCACTATTCTTTCATATAATTTCTTTACAAAGTTATCTATATCCCTTCCAGACATATTCTCTGTTTTTTTACATATTTCATCTTGAAAAGTTTTTTCTTTAAATAAAAAATCATATTTTAACAGTTTTTGATGAAATAATTCTTTTCTCTCATCAAAGCCTGGTAATCCGACATTTATACTTTCAGACAGTCTACTTTTTATAGCAGAATCTATACTTTCTATTCTATTTGTAGCCGCAATAATAAATACTTTTTGTGTTCCAGTTGTCATACCATCTATCTCTACAAGAAATTGGTTAACCATATCTAAAACAAAATTATCATTATCAAATGTAGAATTTCTATCCTTAAATACAGTATCTGCCTCATCTATAAATAAAATTGTAGGTTGATTTGCTCTTGCTTTTTCAAAAAGTCTTTTTACTTTTGCACTTGTATGTCCTACGTATTCTCCTTTTAAATCCGCTAAAGTAGGTGCAAGAAAAAAGCAATCTCTTTCACTTGCTATTGCTTTAACAATAAATGTTTTTCCTGTACCCGGAGGTCCTGTAAGAATAATTCCTTTTCTGGAATTTTTCCCATTTTCCTCCCTGAAGCTCAAAAAACTGTCCACAGCAGCAAGAATCTTATCTTTTGTATCTTTTTTCAGAATTACATCATCCAATGTAATTTTTTCACCCAAGATTTTTTCAGTTGCATCTGCAAAATCTTTTTTATCAAAAATATAATTCTTATTATTTTTTACTATATCATTATAAATTTTTCTAGCTTCTTTCAAAGTTTTGTTGCTAGAAGAAATCAAATATGATATTTCTGACAATTCCTTAAACAAATCTGTAATTTTTAAATCATCTTTTGAAGTATTTGACATAAAATCTCTTAAATACATTCTTTGTACTTCTTTTCCTGATGGATTTCCAATAAATATAGAACTTTCCAAATCAAGATTGTAATCTTTAAGTTTTTCAAGATTCACTACATTAGCTACTACTTGTGTATTTTTTATTTCAGACCATGTTTTAATATTCTCTATTTTTCTCAAACTTCTTTCTGCTTTATTATATAAATAAATTTCTGCTAACAAATCAAAATTATGAATATAAATGAAACATTTTCCATCCAAATCTTTAATTTTTGTTTCCAAATTATTAAGTTTAGCATCTAAATTATTTCCAGTTAAAATACTTTCAGTTATCTCTTTAGCATAGTTTCCTTCTCTTTTAAAGATTTTAATTTCTTTACTATCAATTTCAATATAATAATCTGAAAATAAAATTTCATTTTCTTTAGAAAATAAAGTAGCTTGTCTAAAGGTTTCCTTTTCATTCAGAATTCCTTTCACATAATCATAATAATACACTTCCGGTTTATTCATCCCATGTAAGAAAACCAGATTTTTTCCCTGTTTTAACATTCTTTTTAATGGTTCTATTAATCTATGATTTCTCATTTTTCAGTTCTCCTTCTTTATAAAAGATATTTATTCTACTTTTTTTGAGCTTTGTATAATCTATTTAAATTATCTTTTGCATCCACATTTCCTAATTCTATCGCTTTCAAGTAATATTCTTCAGCTTCCTTATATCTTTTTTGTTGATGACATAAAATCCCTAAATTGTTTAATGCTTTCATTTTTACTTCTCCTGTTTCATGAACTGCTTTCAAAAAATATTCTTCAGCTTCTTTATACTTCGATTTTTTAATAAATAATAATCCAAGATTATTCAAAATTTTTCTTTCACCATTCATCAAAGCAATTTCATAATATTTTTCAGCTTTCTCATTGTTTCCTGCTTTTCTATATAACTCACCCAATTTAGCCGCTGCTTTACCGTTTCCCTTTTCAATCAATTCCGAAAAATATTCTTCAGCTTTCTCCAATTTATTCTGATTAAAACAAAAATCTCCTAATTTATCAATTACACTATTATGACCTTTTTTTAATACTTTTCTATAAATGTTTTCAAGATCTTCATATCTTTCTTGTTTATAGTATAATTCTTCCAAATTATTCAGTGCATATTCGTTTCCCTTAAGAGAGGCTGTAATATAATATTCCTCAGAATTTTCATAATCTCCTTTACGATGATGAATATTACCTAGATTGCTTGGTGCATGGATATTCCCCTTAGTTGCTGCTTGTTTAAATTTTTCTTCAGCTTCTTCGTATCTTCCTATATTGTCATATAAAATTCCTAAGTAGTTTATTGCATCTACATTTCCTAATTTTATCGCTTTTAAGTAATATTTTTCGGCTTCTTCATATCTTTCTTGTGTTTGATATAAATATCCTAAATTATTTAATGCATCCACATTTCCTAATTCTATCGCTTTTAAGTAATATTTTTCGGCTTTTTCATATTTTTCCTGTTCTTTATACAAGTTACCTAGATTGCTTGGTGCATCTATATTTCCTTTAGCCATTGCCTCTTTATATCTTTCTTCAGCTTTTTCATATTTTTCTTGTTCAAAATATAAATTACCTAAACTATTCAATGCATTCACATTTCCTAATTCTATTGCCTTCAAGTAATATTCTTCAGCTTCTTCATATCTCTCTTGTTTTTTATACAAATGTCCTAAATTTTCTGGTGCATATATATTTCCTCTAGCTGTTGCCTTTTTATATCTTTCTTCAGCTTTTTCATATTTTTCCTGTTCTTTATATAAGCTACTTAGATTACTTGGTGCATATATATCTCCTTTAAACATTGCTTCTTTATATTTTTCTTCAGCCTCATCATATCTTTTTTGTTCACGATATAAATTGCCTAGATGATTCAGTGCATCCACATCCTCTAATTCTATAGCTTTCAAATAATATTTTTCAGCTTCTTCATATCTCTCTTGTGTTTGATATAAGTATCCTAATTTAGTTAATGCTGATGAATTCCCTTTAAACATTGCTTCTTTAAATCTCTGCTCAGCTTCTCCATATCTTTCTTGATCAAAATATAAATGTCCTAAATTATTTAATGCATCCACATTTCCTAATTCTATCGCTTTCAAATAATATTTTTCGGCTTCATCGAATCTTTCTTGATCTTTATATAAAAGTGCTAGATTATTTGGTGCATTTATATTTCCTTTAGCTGTTGCCTCTTTATATCTTTCTTCTGCCTCATCAAATCTTTCCATATCTTCATATAAAATTGCTAATCGATTTATTGCTTCTACTTTCCCTAACTCTATTGCTTTCAAATAGTATTTTTCAGCTTCTTCATATTTTTTTTGTTTTCTATATAAATTACCTAGATTGCTTGGTGCATCTATATTTCCTTTAGCTGTCGCCTCTTTATATCTTTCTTCGGCTTCATCATATCTTTTTTGATAGTCATCGTATAAAATTCCTAAGTAGTTTATTGCATCTACATTTCCTAACTCTATCGCTTTCAAATAATATTCTTCAGCTTCTTTATATCTTTTTTGTATTTTATACAAATATCCTAAATTATTTAATGCATCCACATCCCCTAATTCTATCGCTTTCAAGTAATATTTTTCGGCTTCTTCATATTTTTCCTGATTAAAATATACAGTTCCTAAATTATTTAAAATCATTGGATTATTCTTTTCTAAAGCAATGGACTTAAGTAAATATTTTTGTGCTTCTTCGTATCTTCCTTGTATTTGATACAACATTCCTAATGCATTCAAGTAATTAGTATTATCATTTTTTAGAGCAATGGATTTAAGAAAATATTTTTCGGCTTTCTCATAATTCTTGATTTTACAATACATTACTCCTATATAACCTATTGAATCTGCACTGTCCATTTTTAATAAATATTTTTCAGCTTTTTCATACTCCCCTTGTGCTTCATATATAACTCCTAAATCAATTAATGCTTCTGTTTTTCCTAATTCTACTGCTTTTAGAGAATATTTTTCGGCTTCTTCATATCTTTTTTGTGAAAAATATAAATCACCTAACCAAAATGTAGCCTCCACATTTCCTAATCCTATTGCTTTTTTATATGCAATTTCAGCCAAGCTATATTCTTTTTTACCATGGTGTGCTTTCCCTACTTTATAGTAGTATTCAGCAGTATCCGTTTCTTCATTCTTCTTAAAAAAATTAAACATTTTTAGTTTCCCCCTTATTCAGAAAATTTAAATTCATCTTCAAATTCTTCTTCATTTTCTTCAGATATTATTTTTCTTGTTATATTTCTTATTTCTATAAAATTTTCAACATCTGAATTTTTTTCAAGTTTTCTAAATTCATCTTCTCTAATTTTTTTTATTTCTTCATCTAATTTTTGTATTTCCTGTTTTCTTTCAACTACTTTTTTTTCTTCTTGCTGCAATTCTATCTCTTTTTTATCATAAAAATCTTTTGTATATTTTTTTTTAAGTTCATCTAATTCTTTTTCCTTTTCAGTTATTTCCTCAAGAAGTTTTTTATTTCGATCATTTTTTTCAGCTATTCCCTTTATTTCTTTATCTAATTCTTCCTTTCTGATGCTATAATATTCGTTATTGTCACTCGTATTCCCATTTTTCATTAATTCCTTTAAAATTTTTTCAGTAAATGGATACAATTTAACTAAATTAAATACGACATTATCGTATTTTTCCATCCCTTCAAATTCCCTTATTTCATTACAAAATAATTCCACGTATTCTTCTTCTATGCAATATTTTAAATTATAGAATAAATCCCTATCTGAACTAATTTCTTCTAATATGTTAAAATTTGAACCTTCATAATTTTTAGTTAATACTCCAAAGAACTTTTTTAAAACTACTTCTAAATTATTCATATTTCAATATCCTTTCGCTTTGGTATATTCTGCTTTAATTTTCTATTTAAACAAAATAGGCTGTGTCTGAAAACTCAAAATCTATGTTATTTTTAATGTTTTTTTGATTTTATAAATTATACAAATCACGATAAAATCAGTGTTTATTATTTTTGATTTTGGAAAAATTTGTTAAAAATTCATCATTTCGATAGTTTTCAGACACGCCCTAATAATCTTTATAATAATTACTTTATTTTCAAATAATTATTGTAAATTTTGTATTTTTTTATATAAAGAATTTAAGTTATGTGCTGCTGCCTTATTTTTATATTTTGCACTTTTCAAAAAATATTTTTTAAATTTTCATAATCTTGTATTTGATATTCATTTATTTCATTCACGTTTACCATATCTTCTGATGTATTTTTAAATGTTTTTTGACGGATAGTTATTAATATCTTCAAATAATTCTTCTTTAAATTTTCTGACTTCTTCTTCTAATTTTTTCAATTCTTTTTGTTTCTTATTAAATTTTTCCTTTTCCTGTTGTAATTCTATTTTCTTTTTATTTAAAAAATCTTCTGAATATTTTTCTTTTATTTTTTTTATTTTTTCATCAATATCTTTTTCTTTTATTTTTTCTTCTATTTCATTTTTTATAGATTGATAATATTTTTCTTTTTTTTCTAATCTATAATTGCTCTTTACTTTTTTTAATATTTTGTTTGTTAATGGATATAATTTTAATAAATTAAATACGATATTGTCATATTCTTTCATCTCAAAGAATTTTTCCATTTCATTATAAAATTCTTCTGCATCTTCTTCTCTAAAATATTTTAAACTAGAAAATAAATCTTCGTTTGATATTATTGTATCTATAATATCAAACTCTCTTTCCTTTTTTAATACTTCAATTAATCCATTCAAGCTCATAATTATTCATATCCTTTCTTTTTTGTATATATAATTGTATTCATATTAGCATTATATTAATATTTAGTCAACAATATTATTGACAAAAAAAGTAAAAATTACCTAATTTTCTAAACCAGCAGCTCTTCTTGCTGCGTAGAAATTAGTCCATTCCCACGACGAGTGCGGTATCTTAAATGAATCATTGACAAAAAGCGGATTAGTGTATCTTGTAAACTCCTGGTTTTCCGCCATCTGGTAGGCATCGAGCCTGAAAGTTCCGTTAGAATATCCGGGAACTGTTTCAAGCATATGTTTTGGAGCTTTTGACAATGGACGGTATCTTCTTACAAGCTTGGGAAGAATATTATCGTAAGTCTCTGTCTTCTTAATATGGTCTGCATATCCTGACATGAAGTATTCTCTTTTAAGATCCTGATACTTGTGGATATTCACATTAACATCAGGAATCTTGAAGTCCTTAACAACTTTTTCAGCTGAAATTACTATATCCTTGCCTTGAACTGCACGTCTTATATTATCGAGCATATTCTTCGAAGACACAAGCGTTTCTATTTTCGGAGTTCCTTCAAGTGAAAAGACAAGGTCTGAGACTAGCGACGGATCCACTTCAAGCTGACCGATGACTGCGTTAGGTCCCAGTTTCAGCTTTCCACCTGCGATAATAACCCTTGAGGCTCTTGAGTTTATCACAGCTTCTGCCCCTTCGTATATTACGACCGTTGAGTTCTGAACATTTCCATTAAAAACTATTCTCCCTTCAAGCACTTCAGTAGGTCCGTCGTAGTAGATGTTCCCATTGATTGTGAGTGTCTTGTTTCCTGATTTTCTTAATCCTGGCTTAAATTCGGCCGTATCAGCATAGTAATTCCTTTCTGATGGTATGTATCTCTTAAATGTGAGGTCTTTCACTTTCTTAAATGCCAGCCTTGTTTGAACGATGTCGCCGTCCTTATCCTTTGAATTTACGACAGTGTTGAGAATAACTTCACCACTTGGGTGCTTGGGAAGATTTCCATAAATGTCATTACTCCAAGTCCAATCAGACGAAGGCTCTGCCCAGAAATAGACATTGCCATTGAAATCAAACACTTTGTCATACATCCCTGTATAAAATTTCTGTTCCTCAATAAGCCCTGCGTTCAATGCGGAAGGGCCTCTAAGAGCCTTGTCATGGTTAGCGATTCCCCAGCCGTCATAGGAAGATAGTTCCTCCTTTTCTCTTGAGGCTGTTGTAAGCAGGATGTCTTTCGCCTGAAGGTATGAAATGCCCGGGAACTTCATCATAATCTTCCTTACAAGGGCTGAAATACGCGGAGCAGCAAAGGATGAGCCTGTACGAGCTTTTCCTGCAGCGAACACTTGCCCATCGCCCACGACTGTATGTGTTCTTGCGTACAGAGCATAGAAGGGGTAGCTGGTGTCGTAGTTTCCATCATTGTACGAACAAGAACCACCTGGAAGATTGCTCTGCCTAGGTCCGTCAAGTCCCCTCACATCCCTCAATGTCTTCATGGGGTTGCTCTTCCCGTTGCAGACGAAGTCTTTGACCCTGATTGAATCAGATCTTGAGAGCTTCTGCACCTCTTCTCCGAACATAGGAAAATAGAAGGATTCCTGCGAAGGGGCCGCAGCCGACACGTTGTCTCCGCCCATGTCGTTCTGATATTCAATGGAATCGTCATTTCCGAAAGTGCCTATCCATAGGTTGTTATTATTCGATGTGAATCCTGTAAGCCTTGATGACTGATGGTATCCCCCTGCAAGCTCATTCACAACGTCTCCGAAATAAACTGAGCCTGACGTCATGAATCCTGTTGAACCTGCTGGAGAATAAGCCGATATTGTGATAATTCCAGAAGGAGTGTTGCTTGGCAGTATCGTTGACATAAGAGCAATGCTATCAAGGTTGTTTTTAACATAGTTTCCACCCATTTCAGTGTCGAATGAAGTAAACATCGCGATAACGTGATCTACGTGCTGGGAGTACATTTTTCTTTCAGCTGCAGGATCTCCTGCTCTGAAAAGTTTAAGGTTGGCAACGTCAAATCCTAAGTCTCTCTTCCAATAGTCGGGGTTCGACATTCCTGTCGAGGAATCGTACAGAAGACTTACAATTGGATAGCCCTGTTGCTTATAACTGGCATACTTTGTTATATCTCCTTTATAGCTTATTGTCTGTGTATTTGTATAATTTAGTTTTGCAGAAAAAATTATGGATGAAAGACCTAAAAAGATTGTAAGTAATTTTTTCATATTTTTTATTTCCTTTCTATAACTAATTTTATTTATTTTTTTAAAATTATTTAAGTTAATTTAATAAATCAAAATTTTTAAAATTCAACTCTTATACCAGTCGTAACCATATGATTATTAGCTTTTGATTCATCAACAGAATGTTTGAAGTCATAATTTGAATACCAGCTAATTCCTTCTTTAACTTCTACATTTACACCAATTCCAGCATTGATTTTATTTCTTGAATAGTTAATTCCTTTTACTGTAAATTTAGCTTCTGGTGAAAAATTATATGATGCCTCAAAATCTAAATCTTTTTTATTTAATCCGTGATTATATCCCGCATAACCTGTAACATTTATTTTCCCAAATGTTTTTGCAATTCTTCCTCCAACAGTTGCATAAGGCAGATTATAACTTTTTTTGTCAGCTTTCATACCAAAATTAGTATTTTCTTCTGAAAATTTTCCTCTTGTCACATTATCAGTTCCAAGCGCTACATAAGGAGTAAATACAAAATCACCATTTTTATTTTTTATATCATATCCACTTTCAAAGTATCCTGAAATAGACTTATCTTTATGATTTACTTTTGAATGTTCAAAAATATTTGAATTTACAATTATATCTCTTTCAACATCTGTATCAGCATATCCAAAACCTAAACGTCCTGCAATATACAAATTTCCAATATTTTGTCTTCCATAAACTGAAATTCCTGTTGAATCAGCTTTTGATTTTCCGTTGTATCTGTCAAACTTTACTTCACCTTTGCTGTAATCTGCCGATATTCCTATAATAGCATTTTCATTAAGTTTCATATCAAAACCAACTTGTCCGCCTTTTACATTTGTTTTTCCTTTTGCAAATCCATCTTTTTCAATTTTTCCTTTAGAAAATATTCCACTTGTCCAAAAACCAAATTTATTATCATTTTCCAAACTTCTTGCCAAATCTGACATTCTATTGGATAAATCCCTATTTACAACTTCACTTTGTTCAAAAGTCAATGCTTGTGCAGAAGCATAAATTTGCCCAGACATTGTGTCTAGTGTTGTTGAAGTTAATGATTGCAATTGAGCGGCATTTGACAATGTTTCTTTTGGAGCTATTCCATTTTCGGCTAATGAATCAAGATGTGTTAATGTAGTTTCAATTTGTTCAGCAGTATTTACTTGTTGTTTCGTTAAATTTTTGTTTATTGCATATTCCATAACATCTTTTCTTGAAACAGTCGCCTGAACTCCAACGGAACTTACTTCTGATTTTGCATCAAGAAGTTCTGATGAAGTTTTAATTTCTGTATTTCCAGTAACATTTCCAGTAATTATATCAATATTTTTACCGTTTTTTGTCAAATATTCTCCATTGTTGTTTGTAATTGTAACAGTTCCATTTATTTCAGCATTTTGAACTTTTAAATTAGCATTAATATCAGAGTACATTTGGGAATCAGCTAACATTGTAACTGTATTCGCCACGGAATTTCCATTATTTATAAATATTCCTTCATTTTGTATATTATTTATATTTGAATCAGATACCTCAACTACTGCGTTTTTACTGATAGATAATGTCCTTGGAGAAACTAAATTTTTAGTTTTTAAACGAACGTTGCTTCCTACAATTGTTTCTCCAGTATATGTAGCATTTCCATTTAATGTAAGAGTTCCTGTACCGCTAAGAACAAGTCCTGCATCTCCAGAAATATCATTATCAAATGCATAAGTTCCGCCATCCAGATTAATATAAACTTTCTCTCCAAGTGCTAATCTCTTATCAAATAATGCAGGTCCTTTTAAAGCCTTGTCAATATTTAAAAGTCCCCATCCATAATCTTCATCAACTCCAGGAATTCCAATATCAGTTGCAGTTGAAAGAATAGTCTGTCTTAATAAATCTCCTGTCATAAAAGGATATTTTTCTTTAAGTAAGGCTGCTGTTCCAGTTACTATAGGTGCTGCATATGAAGAACCGTTCATACTATAAGGTCCTTTTTTTCCATTAGATTTAGTTTCTAGAGTTACTCCTGAAACAGCTGTTACTGTCCAATTTTTAGCCACTCCTGCACCATTTAACCTTTCCAGTTCATTCCATTTAGTACTTCCTGGATTTTCTTCGTTGTTTCTTGCTAATCCTACAACATTAATCCATCCCTTTTCCAATTCATTAAAAACATAAGGAAGTCCTGCTTCAAGACTAGGATTTCTTTTAGAATTTTCATTTCCAGCAGCCCATACAAACAAGCCTCCATTACTTACAGCATTTTTATAAAATCCTAGAATATCTCTATCAGCATTATTTATTTGATATTTAGCTTGATTTTGAGTAAAAGTTGTTACTTCGCTATCTATACCAAACGACTGATTGTATATTCTTATTCCCCTATTGTATAAAAATTTATATGCCTCAAGACTTGGATCTGGATAAAATTTTTTCTTTCCATTACCATTTGTTTCTTCTTTTGTTATATCCATTCCTATAATTTTTACCCCTTTAGCTATTCCTAGTGTTGTACCTCCGGCAACCTGTGAAACAACAATACCATGATTTTTATCATTTGTTTCTACTCTATAAGCTGTGGTATAAGAAAGTCGTGTTCCAAAGTCTGAAGCCATTATACCCTGTAAATCACTGTCAGTTGTTTTAAATCCCATATCCAAAATTCCAATAGTTACACCTGAGCCTGTCTGTGTAACTGCAGATGTTTTATTATGTGGATTTTTACTGCTATATTTAAAGCCAGGTTCATTCCACGATATTCCTCCTTTTAAATCTTCATCCAGATCTGGAGTATCTTCTGTTTTTGATGGCACAGGAGTAGTATTGGATGTTGGATTACCACTTTTTGTTCCTCCACCACAAGCAACCACAAGCAAAAGTGCCAGTATTGTTAAAGTTTTTTTCTTAAAATTATTCATTTTTTTAAATTCCTTTCAATAGTAAATTTGATTTTTTAAATAAAGCCCTAAGTTCTTTTATAAACTTAGAGCTTTCTAAAAACATATATATTTGTTAAGAATTTAGGATTAATTTTTTAAAATTTTTTATTCCCATTCACTTTTTGCTGGATATGTATTATCATTTTTAAACCAATAATTACCTTCTCCCCTATCTACATCAGCAGCAAAAGAAATAGTATTATCAGAATATTCCAGCACATGAATTTTCGAACCATCTTTAAAAAATAAATATGGATATTGCTTCGATAAAATTCTTTCATAGGCATCTCTTTTTGCATTTGTAAACATAATTGTAAAATCTGAATAATTTATTTTTACATTATTACTATAACAATGTTTGAAAGTAAATGTCATTACATTACCAATAACGCTATTTTGAAATTTACTTATCCTTTAATCAGGCTGTGTACAATGTAATTTATTTGTTATAAAATAATATTTTTTTGTCATATACGGTTCTCCAAAAATTAAACTTGAAATTATTAAAATTGCTAAAAAAATTAGTTTTTTCATATTAAATTTCCTTTCTACACTTTATTTTTAATAAATTTTAAGTTTTCAATAATTTTTTTATTTTTTCTTAAGTATTTTACTTAACTAACAGATTTAATACTCCAGAACCTCTAATTATGTTAATAGTATCTTCAAATCCTTTTCGTAATTTTGATTTATCATGACATTCCTTAGAGGAACTACCATATCCATCTGTATAGGTAGTACATACATTAGTTGTATATTTATTTCCATATGCATCTTCTTCTACTGCTGGCTCTAGTAAAGAACAACTTGTACAACTTAACAAAGTAATAATTCCTAATAATAAAAATTTTAATTTCATAATTTCTCCTTTAATCTTATTCAATTCTAATATACCTATTTTTAAAACGAAACACCAAGTCCTACACCAACGTGTGAGTTCTTATCCTTAGTATCATATCCACCATTTACTGTGAAATTAAAGTTTCCTGCTTCAAATCCTACTT
>ERZ773073.786-NODE-786-length-16139-cov-7.935464_pt1 | contig 16139 bp, 7 predicted proteins | sample MGYA00580616_ERZ773073 | MGnify/ENA primary metagenome ERZ773073 (study PRJEB29015, sample SAMEA2737960) | human oral metagenome | biome: human oral; feature: human-associated habitat; material: dental | place: China | collected 2131 ...
GCCTCCTGGGACGATCTGGCGGCGACGACGACCCCGCTGCCCGCCGGGCATCCGCCGTGGGTTTCAAGGATTCGGGTGAGGGTGGACGCGAATTCTGGGAATTTTTCCCGCCACCGCAATGTTCGATAGAGACTCGGATAGTCTGGCGAGCAGCCTGCCGGCGTTCCAGCGTTTCCCGGCGTTCCAGCGACGCCGCTTTCCAACGTGCCCGCAGCGGCGGCGCGCTCCGAAACGTTCGCAACGGCACCGACTTGCGGCGTTCCGGCGACGGCGTGAACGGCCAGAAGGAACCTGCACCCGTTGCGCCCACTGCTGTTGCGCCCGTCTGACTCATTTTGTACCCACAACGCTTCGAGCGCGCCTATCCGCAGAGCTGTGCGGCTCGTTTCGTCGCAGACGTGATCAACAAGTTCCGGCAGCCGAAGCGATCGGCGCACGCCCTCCCCCAGAATCTGTTTTGCAGCCTCGGGGCGAAAACCCATCTCTCGGCTACGTCTATACAAATAGTTGTTCGACCCCTTGACCTTGACGGAGAAAGGCCTTGCCTCCCAGACGCCCACAGCCTCCGTTCCTTTGTTGAGCGGGTTTTCGGCACCAAAAGTCGCTTCCCAGCCAGAACGCGCAACAGCTTCGACGATCAGCACCATCCGCATCTGACTGGGGTCTTTCAAGCGAGTGAAGCCGGTGCCCTGCTGCGGAGCGACGGCGTCGGACGAGTTGATGGCTTGCATCATCCACCTCTAGCTATTGACTCTCAACGGATCTTTCCCGCGCGTGCCACATCAGCGTTTAGAAGGGCTCGACAGCGCGGAGAGCTTGTTCCGGATCTTCCGTCGGGTCTTTTGATAAGTGCTTTTCCACGAGTCTAAACCTGTTTCCGAACTTTCGTCTGTGGTCTCATCCTGAGACTCCGAGACCGGATCCAGTCCCTTCAAGCGTATTTTTATGCTCTCGATCATCTTCTCGAGCAATCCTTTGTAATCGTCGAAATCAAGAGCCAACCTCCGCTCTTTCATAAGCGCTTTTACAGCACCATCGGCTGTAAACTCACCGTGAGCAAAAGCCACTCGGTTTCTAACCAGTTGAAACAGACACTGGAGTCCGTTGATCTCGAGACTGGTCAACTCATCAAGAGACGACAGACATTTATGCGAAGCCCTTTTTCCAAAGCGTTGCGACTGAGAACCCAGAAGGGGGCGATTCAGTATCGCATCAACTTTCTTCTTAGACACTGGAGAATGCTTAAGCATCTCTCCAACCATAACGGCAAGACGAACTCTCGTATCCGCACCGAGAGATTGCGAACTCCATAGCTCCTTAACCATTTCGAGAACACCAAGAATCGTCTCGATGTGCAGATCCTTTTCCGTGTTTTTCGCGTTATATGCCCTAAGATAACCGTTTCGAAGGCACTCGCAGTCTTCTGAAAGGCTACGCATATCAGCGTCGCCCGCAGCTAGAACTCTCATGGCAGAAAGAAGCTCGAAGTTATCGAGACAAGAGGAGGCTGTCTCTAACAGGGCTTTCTCGGATTCGCGCCCCATCGCAAAACGATGAAGCTGGATCTCATGCTGAGAAGCCCTCGGCTGTTCCTGTTGGCGCTGATTCTCCTTTCGGTCGGGCCAAGACGATCGATTGCCGCTGCTTTCCTCGTCGACAAAACTCACAAGAAAAAGCGGAGCAGCCTGCATAGCACACCACGATTTGGCCGCGCGCAATGCGCCAAAGACCGCTTCCTTCTGTCCCGTCGCTCCTAGTATCACAACCGCTGGCTTAACTCGCTCAAGATTCTCACGAACGATTTGCTCTACTTGGTCAAAGACCTCATCAGCCGATCTATCCGAAGCCGCGCCTGCCGCAGTCGACAGTGATGCAGCATGTTTCGATGCGGTTTCCTCAGTATCCGACGTATCCTCGTACATTTTCAAAGTCGGTAATGAATTTCTCTGCCACCGATTCCACATGTTTTGAGGGACTGAGTCGCGACATTCCTTGGCAGCCACACATGACTGACAGTTTGAGGAATGCAAAATCATAAAATCTATGGGGATGCTGGGTTTGTCACGTAGTGTCGCGCGGGGAAAGGCAGTCACAATCTCACGCGACGCTTCTCGACCCAGGATCTTCTGCACAACCGTCGGAGGTCGGTTCTTATTGCCTTGGGCAAAAACGACTAAAACGCTTCCTTTGTCAGGGCGTTTCATCCACGAAGGCACGATCTCACGCAGTTCCGAGTTGAATACCGCTTGGATGTCCTCTGACGAGGGTTCACGTGCCTCGTGTGTGGCGTCCTTCCCGGCCTTATTAAGCAAAGAGATCCTGGTCCTGCCGTCCGTCTGACCAGCTAACCACTTATCGGCCCGGTATGCCTTGCTGCCCATCATTTCACAACGGCGTTCGGCATTCTTAACTGCGTCCCCCGCCTGGATCGAGTAGGGAGAGCCTTCCTCAACATGCCCCTCCTTCAACCAGAAGACAGAACTAGCCTTCGGATCCTCGTCCCGAAGCAAGTTCTCATAGTGCTTCTGTATCCAAGCGCGCACGGGTATTCCTGCGCCGACATCAGCGCGCACCATATCGACCAACGCAACTCGTCCTAGATCGTTTTCGCTGATGCCATCTTCTAGTTTTTGAAGACGATCCAAGCTCTCTTCTATACTTCTCATCTCTTTAAGTTCGTCTTCCGACAATTCGATGTTGATGGACGGTGCAATATCAAGACATTCTTTTATGCGTCCTACGCTTCTCAACCAGTAAAATGCGCCGATACCGGCGTCTTCTCGACTAATTTCTCTGACTTTGTGCTTCGAGGTTGCTATTAGAACGCACCAGGACAATCCTTCTGCATCTGCATTGCCTAGCAAAGAAAGAACGACTTTATGAGATCCCGAAATTCCATCGATAAGTACATCGCCGTACTCAACTCCAATCTTCATTTCCTGCATTTCTGACTCTTTTAAGCTGCTTTCGGCAGAATCCACTTCTAAGTCGAATCCGAAGACGTCTCGTATCAGGCCAGCGTCATTTAGCTTCTCAAGAGACGCCTGCAGCACTTCAAAGATTGTTTCAGTCGATCTTTCGCCCGAAGACGTGTAGAGAATTCTCAAACGAACAGTTTTATACCCATTATTTCGGTCTATTTTGCCGCCTATATGGCTGAACATTTGCCGCAAAGAAGCGTAAGGAAATCTATTAGTAATATTATCGATTAAAGGGGAATAATCCAGATCAAAAATGGCGCTAGCAAGTTTTTTACAATCATCTGAATCAATGAGCGTCCACAAATGACATATTCGCTTTTCTCGCTGCCTAAGAACTTCTTCTTTTTCTTTGTGTCCTTTGGCAAAGACGTCGATCCCCAGATCGCCGTCGCCTACTGCGTGAATGATAAGCGTCATCGCTGCCTCCTCTTTGAGTGAACGGAACCGCAACCGGCCCCCGGAACAAGCCTAGTCTTACCGCTTCGGAAGCGTCCATACCATTTCAAAATTTTCCGAAGAAAAAGTCGTGAAAACTCGGCCGAAAAGTACTAGGCTTCTCGTGTACATCTCAGTAGCCCAAAGGAGGGCTTGAATGAAACTCATCATGCTGGAGACCAACGGAAATCAGCGGTTTGTCTTCTCTTCCCCGCGTTTGCGCGAAAACGTAGGGGCCTCCTACCTCATTACACAGCTTGCCGACTGGACCGAGCAAGCGGCCAAGTGCATCGACAAGTTCGGCTGGGTCTCGAAGTCGTCCGGCAAGGTCATCCTGACCGTCGCGACCGAAGACGATGCACGCAAGCTCATCGGCGAAGTCACCCGCAAGGCCTTTTCCGCCGCACCAGGATTGGACGTCTCCGGGGTCTTCGTCGACCTCAACGATTCCGGCGACGTCGAACATCCCCACGTCAGCGATTCCGATCTCAGGAAAGTGCACAAGACAGCCGTCGAGTATGCGCTCAATCGTCCTCCCGCGCAGGCGAGATTCTCGCAGATGCCTTTCCTTCAGCGCGGACGAGACTCGGCGCTTCCGGCGTCGTCGCGATTGGGCGTCTGCGACGAGGCGCGGGACGACAAGGCGACCGCCCTTTCGCTTTCAAGCAGGGTTTGCAGACATCACGCCATCGCTGCGCGCCTCAGTTTCATCGAACTAGCCGTCGAACAGAAGGATCTAGAAGAGCTAGGAAGGCGTCACGATCTGTTGGGGCGCGAAGATCTTCTGACCCGCGACCCGACTATGCTCGAAGAAAAGCTTGCAAGGTCGATTAGCTCCGAGACAGTCGACGGCAGGGATCGCACGGAGGACGAGCGCCTCTCGAAGGTGGCGGTCATTCACATTGACGGCAACGGCGTCGGCGAGATCATGCGCAACCTTCAGAAGTCGCTTGAGACCATCCCCGACGGCGTCTTCCGTTCAGAAGTTCTTGCTGAGCAGAGCAGCTCAGGCGTCGCGGGAGAATCCGCCAGTGCGGGCCCAACGGACGACCCGCACAAGTCCCCGGACGCCCTCCGCCGCTTCCTCCTCGAAATCAACAGACGCCTTGAAAAGGCGATGCGGATTTCCTTCCTCACCGCTTGGGCGAGGGTCGCCTCCCTGGCCCAGAAAGACGTCAAAGACATCGCGGCGATCCCCGTCGTGCCGGTGATCCTCGGCGGAGACGACGCCACCGTCATCACCGATGCGACTTACGCTTTGCCTTTCACGGAAAAGTTCCTCACCGCGTTCGAAGAAGAGACCGGCAAAGATGCACTGCTCAAGTATCTGGGCCCCAAAAGTAGGCAAGGCACAGGAGGATGCACAGAAAGCACCGGTGAAGATGAAAAAGCTGAAAGCGCAGATGGGACCGCCAAAAGCATAGGGAAAGACAGAAGCGCAGACGGCGCGGGCGAAAGCGCAGGCAACAACGGCAAAGACTCGGAAAGAGAAAGCAAGAATGCAGAAAGCGCGAGTGAAAAGCAAGGAGGCCCAATGACGGCCGCGGCGGGCGTCGCGATCGTCCCCAGGAAGTTCCCTTTCCACATCGCCTATGACCTCGCGGAAAGGCTCATCAAGAGCGCGAAGGCCCTCGGCAAAGAGCCCGAAAAAGAATGCTCCACTCTTAACTTTCACGTGCTGTTCGATTCAACCGTTTTGGACCCCGACGAGCTGTTGCGCTCCTATAAGTCTTTCACTCGGCGGCCGTTCAAGGTGATTGCCGAACGTGACACCGAGGGCAGGGCGAAGAAACGCCAATCCGACACATCCGAGGAAGCAGCGGAGGACCCGCATGAACGCCCCGCTCTGCGCGAACACCCCGCATGGAAAGAGATGTGCGAGTGCACCGCGCTTTTCAAAGGATTGAAGCCGGCCGACGGAAACGAAGAGCCCTTGGCCTTCCCGAAAACCAGGGCGGCGCGAATCAGGAAGCTCCAGTCTGACGCGGCCAGGGAGGAGATCGCTTCAAGCGCCGAGCAGGCCCAAGCCAAGAAGCAGAAGTCAGACGAGAAAATCGACGCCGAGTGGCAAGCCGCCAAGGACTCCAGCGGCGAGCTAAGCAATCTGCTGGACGCGATCGGCGGGCCAGATCTCGTCTTCGATCTGATCGAGTTGGCCGACCTGTTGCCGCAAAGCTATCTGGAGGAACTGGCAAGAAAAGAAACAGGCCAAGAAGGCGCAGCAGGCCACAAGAGCGCGACAGACCAACAAAACGACACAGTTCAAAAAGGCATCACCAGCCAAACAAGCAGGGCAGACAGAGGAAACAGCGATTCGACGAACGGAAACGGCCCCGCGGCCGCTTCCCAGGAGGCAAGGAAATGAACAGCATCCCCGTAACCATTAGATTCACCTCCGACTGGGGCGTGGGCACTGGCACCGGCTACGCGGGCGGCGTCGACTCCGTCGTCGAAGTCGACGAAAATAACCGGCCCGTGGTGCGCGGAACCGCCGTCACCGGAGTGATTCGCGAGCAGGCTCTCACCGTGGCTCGGGCCCTCGACGGCGGGCGATCAGGAAGGTGGCACGATTTCATCGGCTCGCTTTTCGGAGGCGCGCCGAACTTCGGAGACGCCGACGAGGATCGTGACCGTGACGATCCGACAGGCCAAAGCGACAACCCAAGCACATCCGCCGACCAGACGGTCCCGCGGGCGATCGTCTTCTCCGATGCGCACATCTGCGAAGAAGCGAAAGCACCCGATGGCGCCGAGGCGAACACCAAAGCAGACGCCGAAGTCGCCGGCAACCGGAACCCCGCCGAAAACTCGGGTGTCTCGCGGGATGACGATACGGCAAAAGTGACGGAAGTCGTGAGCGTCTCAATCGACGAGAAGACAGGCACCGCAAAACCCGACCATTTCCGAATCATCGAACGGGCTCCGGCCTGCGTGCTCAAGGGCCGCGTGGACTTCGTCGATCCAGAGATCTGGAACGAAAGTCAAGACAAGACCGCCAATCAGATTGATGCCGCAAAGTTCGTGTTGGCTCTGGCCGGGACGCTCGTGCCGGCGATCGGATCAGAGAAGACGAACGGCGACGGGCGATGCGAGATCACCGTCGGCGATTTCTTGGACGACGTCGATCTCTCTGCCCGGGGCGACGACGGCGGCGACTCGCCGGCCGTGAAGAACGGCGAATTCGGGGACTCTGACGCGGGTGGCTCCGCGGACTCCGGCGAGGACGATTCGGCGTGCTCCGACGAGGACGCAGACCGATCCCTCAGTCCTGTCGAAAAACACGCCAAAGCCGCCCACGCCGCATGTAAAGAGTGGCTTCAGGAGAAACTGAAGGAACTCGAGGGGACGGGGAGCCCCTCCAAGGCGCCCGACCCAGTTCGGGCGGGCGCATCAGGCGAATCTCCTTGCATCGGCTGTGAGGAGAAGGGGGATCCGTCGCAGCAAGCCGATCAGCAAGGGCAAGCCGAGCCGAAAGGGCAAGCGTACGGCCGGCAACCGGACGGCCGGGGCGATTCGCCGTCGTACCGCTCGTTTGATTTGAACATCGAGCTGAAAACGCCGGTGGTCTCCTACGAGGTGCCGATGTCCAATGAGGTGCGTTCGCTCGATTTCCTGCGTGGAACTGTTGTGTTGGCGTGGGTGCATTCGCGCCTGCGCGCCAAGTTCCCTGCGGACGAGACGATTCGCGATGCAGTGGTCAACGGCGAACTGTTCGTTTCGGACGCGACGGCGTGCGTCGGAGGGGTTCGTGGGAGGCCCGTTCCCATGGTCTTCTCCTATCCGAAGGTCGTCCCCAGCGAGTCCGACGGCGGCCCCGACCCGTCAACGCGGGAACTGTGGAACCGCCTCGTCTCGAAGGAACCGGAGGATGTGCACGTTCCGGTCCGGTCGGGCTATATCTTCGACTTCGGGGACGGCGAATCCGGCAAGCCGAGGTACGGCACGGGCGCGCCTCCGGTGATCGGACGCCAGTCCACCGCGCACGACGCCGTTCGGGGAACCGCGAAAGACGGCCAGCTCTTCCTGGTGCGGGCGCTCGCGGCGGGTCTCACATTGCAATCCGAGGTCACGATCACCGAGAGCCTGTATAGGCACCGGCCGATGGTCGCCAAGAATCTGTGCGAGCACCGGGCAGGAGAACCGCAAAACGAGACACAGCAGGTCAGCCAACGCACTCTCGGCGAGATGCTGCCCGAGATCCTGCGCGGACAGGCCCGCCTCGGATCGCGCAGGCTCGCCGGAACGTTCGGCCTCGCCGAGTGCACAACGACGGAGAAACCCGCATCCGACAGCGCAGCCACGTGTGATGGGGCAGCCGCATATGATGGCGGTGGCGCAGATGTAGGCGGCAACGACGCACCCGCAGGCGGCAACGCGGCTTCGGGGAACGACGCAGTCACAGATGCCCACGTCCACGCAAACTCGGACGACAATGCAAACACGGGCAACACCGATGGATGGGACAGCGAAGGCGCCACAACCATCTGGTTCACCTCCGACCTTCTCCTGCGCTCGCCGTCGCTCGGCGCGGCAGGCAGCTCAACCTACATCATCGATGCGTTCAATCGCTCCGACGCCTTCAACAGCGCGGATGTGCGCATCGAACCCTTCTCTCCAGAAAAGACAAGAAAAGACGGCACCGCAGCGTCCAAGCAAGACGCCAGCAACGGCATAACACCGCCGAAGCAAGACGCCGGTACATCCTCCTCCAAGCGCGACGACGGCACATCGTCCTCCAAATGCGACGACGGCACACTGCCCAAGCAAGACGCCAGCGGCTGCGAAGGCGACCATCGGTATCGAGCGGGATTGAGATACCGCCGGGTCGATTCTTGGTCGGCCGCCGAGGGACAGCCTCGCGCGACCCGCCTTGCCGTCCAGGCCGGCTCGGTCCTCAAGGTCTGCCTCGGAGACAACGCCGAACAGCGGCGAAAAGCCCTCGCAGCATTGCGCGAGCTGGAAACCGTGGGCATCGGCGAATTACGTGCTCAGGGATTTGGCAGGTTCGTCGTCGGCGATCCCCTGCTGAGCATCAGAGACAACGACGGCAAGGGGTTCCACGTCAAGCTCCTGCACAGCAACGACTTTCTTTCGGACGAAAAATGAAATCTATAACCTTAACTCACCAGCGATCTATCACGAATTTGGCGACGTCACACGTCGCCAATCTGAGAATGCAAATCGGCCACAATCTGGCGACGTCGCACGTCGCCAACCCAACAACACTAACCAGCGCCAATCCGACGTCGCACAGCGCCACCTCGACAGCACGGCTCAACGCCAGCGTGACGACGCCACTCAATCTGAATCCGGTGTCGCCATCCAAAGAAAATCCGGCGTCGCCATCCAAAGAAACCGCCAAGGAGAAGAACCGATGAGTCTTACGCGATACAGGCTCGACGTCGTTTTGGTGACGACGTCGCCCATTCACTCCGGCGGGCCGGAGGAGGAAGTCGACAGAAGGCCAAAAGCGATCGGCAACGATGAACGAAAGGCCGTTCCGCAACAATTCGCGCGCAACGCCAGCGGAACGCCCGTGCTGACGGGGCGTTCGGTCAAGGGCGCACTGCGGGCCGCATTCTTCGAGGCCCTCGACCGCAAACTTGTCACGTGTCCTGAAATCCGAAATCCCCAACGGTTGCAGGCTCTGTGGGGAAAGGGCCCGCAGGATAAAGAACAGGATAACGAAGAAGTAAGGGGCGAAGATGACGCGCCTTCCGGCTGGGCGTCGGCATTGACTTTCGAAACGGTGTCTCTCAAAGGCGTCATGAAGGCGGACGAACCCGTCAAGAAGGCCGATTCGTTCGTGCGCCGCCCGGGCATCGCCATCGATCGTTACTGGGGGTCAGCGGGCGATGGCGCGCTCTTCTTCCACGAAGTGGCACCCGAAGGCCAGAAGCTTCATTTGGGAATCACCGCCGAAGTCGACCCTTGCCGGTTCGCGAAAGAAGATAAGCCCACGATCGAAGAGCTCGAGGCAGACGTCGAGCAGTTGTTCGCCGTGATTCTCGGCCTCCTCAACTCGGGCCGCTTCGCCTTCGGAAAGCGCAAGGGCGCGGGCTGGGGGCGTGTGAAGATCGACGAGGAAATTAAGGACGGCAAGCCCAAACTTCGCTGCTCCCTCACGAAGGCACGCCTTGACGACGTCGAAGGCCTCAAAGCCTGGCTGAAAGGGAAGCCCGCTAGTGTGACCGACTGCCTCAAACCGGCAACGCTCCGTACCGGCAACCGAATCACGATCGACATCGAATGGGAAAGCCCAACCGGAATTCTCGTCGCCGAAACCGACGAAGAGAATCAAGCCGAAAAGGAAGGAAATAACGAGGATTCCGCAACTGAAACCAACAAGGGGAGCGAGAATCAAAAGGGCTCAGAGGCGAATCGAAAGAGCTCAGACGCGGTGCCTCAAAACGCTCGAAGCAGCGAGAAGAGCCCCAACACCCAAAAGGGTGCCACAAAGCCATCGGCAGCTGACAAATCCCAGAAAGGTGAAAAGCCCCGGAAAGGTGACGAGTCGTCGAAAGCGGGCGAAGCCGAGAATACCGATGGGCAAAAGGGCTCCAGGAACACGGCGCGCCCATTGCGGGCATATAAAACAGCCGACGGCGAGCCGAAGGCCCCTCTTGTACTGCCCGGAAGCTCGGTCCGGGGCGCGCTTCGCGCACGTGCTTCAAGGATCGCTCGGACGATTCTCTATCGGAAGCGGGAGGATGAGACGCCGGATTGGTCCAATGTGCCCGTCCACGACCAGCTCGCCAACGACCCAACGCTTGTCCGCGCGTTGTTTGGAACGACGGAGCGGCGCGGGGCGGTGACCGTCCTCGACACGCTTTCCAAGCCAGGCAAAGCCGACGAGCAATTGCGCCTCGTCGCCCACAACGCCGGCGATCGATGGACGGGCGGAGTAGCCGACAAGGCTCTCTACTTCGAGGAGTATCCACTCCCAGATTGGGAGCCACTTCATATTGAGGTCGACCTCGACCGAATTGTCGGACTTTCGCAAAGTGACGATTGGCCTCAAGCCGACACCGGGCCGAAAGCCAACGCCGAACCGAAAGACGACGGTGGATTAAAAGGCGATCGCGGTCCGAAAGCCGACACCGGGGTGAAAACCGACGCCGAATCGCAAGTTAAAGGCGGTCCTCAACACGACAGCGATCCTCAAACCGACAGCGGATCGCAGGGCACTCCCAACGCAAACGACCGACGCGATCAAATAGACCTCGACCGCCGACGAGCCGCAATCTGCCTGCTGGGCTTGACCCTCGCGGAGCTCGCAACCGGGACGCTCCCGCTGGGCAGCCGCGGAACCCGCGGAATGGGCGAAGTGAAGGTCAACCGCTTAACCATAAAAGGACCTGAAGACATCCTGCCTCCGCCTGCACAAGAGTGGGACATTCGCGACGACGACGGTGAATCCATGGCGGAGAAACTTCTCGCCCAGCTCCGAGGAGTCAACAAGAAGCTCCAAGAAGGCGCAGCTGAGGGTTTGGACCTCAATTGGACGGACTTTCTTAACGAGAAAGACAAGAAGGCATAACGATGAGTCAGAACAACCCCACAACACAACCGAACAGCGGCAGGTCGCACAAGAACGCGGGGTCCGCTGACACGAAAGACCTTTTCACCCCGCTTTGTGACGCAAAGTGGCATCGCGTCTTCATCCCGAACGCAACGCTAAGCGCCGCATTGGAGCGCGCGCGAGCAGTCGCAACGGAACTGACACAGCAGCTCGCATCTGTGCAGGAGGCCTCCGGGCAGGACGGCGAATCTGAAAGTCCATCCCAGAATTTCCAATCCCGGATTTTCCAAGGGATCGCCTACACGACATCGGGCGCGAAGGCGATCGTCCGGATCGACGATTTGGATTCCCGTGAGGCCACCCGGTCCTCTGAGTCTGGCACCATTTCTGATGGTTGCATCACCGCTTCCGACGACGGCGACCCGGCCCCCGCCGTCGGGAACGTCCCATCGCCGCTCGTCGATTCGTCGCATGAACGCGTCCCCCTCAACACTGTGTACGAACTCCGCCTGTGGCAGGTGATTGCCCCAGGAAGCTCCTCGGAATGCCCCCAGTCGGGTGAAGTGCCGAATGACACCCAATCGAGTGGATCTGCGAGCAAACGCGAATCGGATGAAACAGCAAATGACTCCAATTCGAGCAAAACAGCAAGCAATTCCGATTCGAGCAAGAGCGCCAATAGGCGCGATTCGAACGGGGTCCTCGCCCGCGAGATCCGTTGGCTCAATGGGAGCGGCTGCGCGGAGATCGCCGTCGAACGGCTTCGAGAAGGCGAGGATCACGACCCAACCGTGCGTGAAAAAGCGGAAGATGACGGAACGAACAAAGACAACGGGGCGAAAAAGCTCCGCCAAGGGTGCTGGTACCGAGTGAACGAGTACCTTCAACATGGCGCGGACATCTCCGGCAAGAAAGAGCTCGACGAAACCGACATCATGCGCAGCATAGAAGTCTTTGTCGAGGAGTCAAAGTTCGGCGATGAAGAGCCGGAGTTCAGCAAAGAGGAGCCGAAGTTCGGCAACACGGTGTTCGTCGACGAGTTCATGACCGGAAGGTGGGCGTAAGAAAGTGCGCAGAAAAATGATCGGAACGCCGGCCGCCGCACAGCGACTCGCGGCAACAGGGAGGGAAAACTGACATGGGCACATTCCATTCAGCGGTCAATCGGATTCCTGTCCCTCGCCAAAGTGTGCATAACCTCGTCGCCAAGGGAATGCTGCCAAAAGACATCTTCAACGACGGCAAGGCTCCTGGCCATGACCGACTGGCGAACGAGGGGTGGTCGGGGACGATCGACCTCGAGATGACGGTCCGTACCCCGCTTGTTTTCGGAGACCAGTATAAGGAAGACGCCGAAGGCCGCAGAGTGGAGGAATCCGAGGGCCTAAAGAAGATTCCCGGCTCGAGGAACGTCATCGAAGTGCCGATGGACGTCTCAGGGCGGCCGTTCATCAGCCCGACGATGGTCAAAGGAATGGTCTCGCGCGCATACGAAACCCTGACAGCATCCCGCTTCCGAGTGTTCGGCGAGCACCGCGCCCCACTCACCTATCGGGTGGACCCGTCGCAGGCGAATCGGCTCTTTCCCGCGAGGGTCTGCCGCGACGAGGCCGGCGACCTCGCCGTCGAAATCCTCAACGGGAAAGGCGAAAAGAACGAGATGGCGCTTCTGGTCGACTCCCTGCACGTCCGTGGCATCGAGGTCGTTCGCGAAGGCCACACGCAGCCTGCCCCGAACGCGAAAGCGCCTCAGCGTCCGCGAGTGCCCGGAGCCGGACTGCTTCCGCCTGCAGAGCAAGTACTCAAGAGGTTTCGTTCGCTAACTCCCCACGGGGATCCGGTTCGTGTCGGTTTGACTCGCCTCAAAGACGGCACGCCCGTGGTTACGCATGTGCGGCGCGAGGACACCGGCAAACTCGAAGAGTTCTTCCGTGTTACGCGAAAGGGCTATCGGAGTGCCAGACCCATTGAGGTTGAGGGGTACGCCTGCCGCACAGCACCCGAAGGCAAGTTTGCAAGCGACCTGTTCGAGAACAAGAAGTGCGAGAGGTTCTTCTTCAAGATCGACTCCTTGAAGAAAGACATCTCGGGAACGGTTCTGCGGCTCACTGAAACGAACATTCGCGACTACGGGCTGATTATCGAGAGCTATCGCAAAGCGTCGGACGAGTACAAGGGGCCCGAGCCCCATCTGCTCAATCGTGCGTCGCAAAAGCGCGAGAATCGAGCCGCAAACGGCGCTTCAGCACAGGCCGACGACGCACCAGCACCAGCCGGCGCATTCGAACCGACCGACGACGCGCTGACGCCAACTGACGGAACACCTGCATTGGCCAACAGGGCACCGACGTCGGCCGACAGCGCATCGGAGCCAACCGGCAGCGCACCCGCATTGGCCGACAGCGCTCCGGCGACGATCCTCGCGGAGGGCGACCTCGTCTTCGTCCGCCTCGACACTGACGAGGTGCCCGACTGCTACGGCAAAACGCTCAAAAGCGTCGCCGTATGCGAAGTTCTGCCCACGATGGTCGGACGGCGAGCGTATCAAAAAAGCCCGCGGGAGCTCGCCGAGAATCAGCTGGTCGCTCCCCCGAAGAATCGCGACGAGGCCTCTCCGGCCGACAGGCTCTTCGGCTACGTCGTGCCGGAAACAATGGAGAACGCAAAGGGCGGCGACGTCGCCTATCGCGGGCGCGTCTCCTTTGGACAGGTCGACTCGTCCGGCGTGAAAGTGTGCCGCAAGGAGAAGAAGCTGGCGCCGCTGCTCGAACCAAAAGTCTCTTCCGCCCGGCGCTTTCTGACCGACTCCGGCGGGGCCACTCGTCGGATCAAAAAAGACAATGAGAGCGCCGGCATCGCTCCAAATGACAGAAAACAAGAAGTCAGCGTCAAAGAAGAAAAGGAAGAATGGCGTCTCCTTGCCCGGAAAGAATATTTCGGGCCAGGTCAGCTTCTCGGCGCAGCAGCCTACCCCGTTCACCGCAAACCGCAAGTCGACGAAACCGGCTTCCTCAGAAGCGCAACCGAGCTTCCCCAGCTCGACCTCGAGCAGGGCAATGACGACGTTCGGATCACCGCCAAAACGTGGATCGAAACCGGAAGCTCGCTCAAGTGCACGTTGCGCTTTGAGAATCTCAGCAAATTTGAGCTGGCGTCCCTTGTGTGGGTGCTCACTCCGGAAAACCTCGTCCCGTTGGAGGCGCGAAATCGGACTGAGAACGCTGAAGAGAAGGCCAAAAGCGAAGCCGGCAAGGGGGAAGGTGAGAAACCGGCCAAACCCATCGGATTCCTGCGCATGGGCTTGGGCAAACCGCTCGGTTTGGGCGCCGTGGAAGTGCGCATAGCCGAAGGCGGCTTGAAAGCCTGGCGCGGGCGCAGCCTCGCAAAATCCTACGAATCGCTGGAGGCATGCCTCGGGTTCGGGGCGAAAACGCGCAAGCCGTCGAAGTTCTCCTTGAAGAAGCTCATGCGCGAGGTCGCTCCCGATCGCCGCTTGGACCTCGACCGCCTGCCATGGATCCAGGCGATGCAGCGTGCGGCCTACGGCTATGACGACGGCGTCGAAGTCCGCTATATGTCCCTGGCCGAAAACAAGGCGAACAACCAGACGAACAGCAAAACCGGCGAACCGCAGGAAGGCCGCGGCCTGTCGCCCACTGACCTCTGCGGCTCTTCTCCGAACACCAAAACATACCGTCCGTCCCCAATGAGAATTTCGACGGACTGACAGATCTGGGAACCCACTATGAGTGAGAAAAACACCGACGATTCTCGCGCTACCGGCCATGCACCGAAAGATTTCCAGCCGTTCCATTCGGCCGTCAATCGGATACCGCTGCTTCGAAAGAAGGCGAAATCTCTCGGAAACAAGGTGTGGAACCTAAAGCAGAAGCATCGTACTCGTGGTCAGCTGACGCGGGAGCAGACCGGCCTCGAACGCGAAAGAACCGTTGCCCGCAACGCCGTCGGCCCATTCGCCAAAACCATCTTCCACGACGGTGTGGCCGAGGGTCACGACCTCTTGAAACCCGATAGATGGTCGGGCTCGATCGACGTGGAGATGACGGTTCACACCCCGCTCGTGTACGGCGGTCAGGACGATAATGAGGAAGACGATGCTCCTCGGGACCAGCGCAGCCAGAAAAATCGGAAAGACGAGGATCGTCAGAACGGCAACGATCACAAGCGAAAGTCCCCGATACGGGTTCCAACTTATCTAGCAGTGTACGGGCAAGCATCAACCGATTGTTCCGGAGATTCGGCGACGGACATTGAGAATGTGTCCCAAAAGGAACTGCCTTTCATGAGCCCGACGATGGTCAAAGGCATGATCTCGCGAGCCTACGAAACCCTGACGGCCTCACGTTTTCGGGTATTCGGATCTCGGTCTCCTGATACAGGCACCGACCATCGAACCCGTTTGACCTACAGGGCCGGCCGCTCGAAGGAAACCTACAAGAAAAGCCCGTGGGAACTCGCCAAAGACCAATGGGCTCTTCCTCTGTCTAAGTCCAAGGACGCATCGGCAGCTGACAGACTTTTCGGTTACGTAGTTCAAGAGAACAATGAACGCGGCAATCCCGAAGAAACTGACCCCGAAAGTGCACCGTTCGGAACCGCGCTTCGAGGACGCATAATCTTCAGCCCCATCAAGATCCTAGGACCCAGACCTAACCCGCAGGAACCCGCTGAGAGCGCCATAGAGACTCTAGGCGAGCCCCATCCCCTGCCGCCGCTTCTAGAGCCCAAACCGTCGTCAGCCCGAAGGTTCATTACGGATGAAGAGGGCAAAACACCGTTTGCTGCGGGCGCCCCGCCATCGGGCAGTGCGTCAACACCGGGAAGCGCGGCGGCCTCCGGGAGTACCTCGGCCAAGGCAAATGCTCCAAATTCGAGCCGTCAGGCGATTGCGCGCAGCGAGTGTTTCTCACGCGGGCAATTCTTGGGAATCGCCGCATACCCCGTGCACCGTTGCCGTTTGGGGCGGAACGAGCTTCCCTCGGCAGGCGGGCAAGTCCTTGCCAATGGAAAGGAGACTGAAGAGAACGTCAAGGTTTCTCTTGCCGTTGACTCTTTCATACGGGCAGGTTCGGTACTGCGTTGCCAGATCAGTTTCACAGGCCTCGCACAGGAGGAACTCGCAGCCCTCCTGTGGGTTCTCACGCCGGAGAACCTCGTGCCACAGAGCGAGCGCAACAAGC
>ERZ773073.787-NODE-787-length-16136-cov-11.885020_pt1 | contig 16136 bp, 19 predicted proteins | sample MGYA00580616_ERZ773073 | MGnify/ENA primary metagenome ERZ773073 (study PRJEB29015, sample SAMEA2737960) | human oral metagenome | biome: human oral; feature: human-associated habitat; material: dental | place: China | collected 2131 ...
CGAGCTTCCCGATCATGGTGCTGATGGTGTGACGAGGCATGAGGGGAATCCTAGCTCCTACGGGTCATCCGAACGATCGAGTCGCATGTCCCTCACGCGAGCTGGGTGAGCCGGAGGGGCCAGGATCAAACGACCCGAATTGACGCCACCCCGGCTCCGGAAGGATTGGCTACTCGTTCCCGGGCTGCCTGTATTCTTCGCCGTACTCCTCGCCATTGGGCTCGGTGGTCGCGTGTTCCGCGGTGGATTTCTCGGATTCAGGGCTCCCGGAGACAGGGGCTCCGGTCTTTTCGGCTTCGGAACTCTCGGGCCTGGTGTTCATGAACTCGCGGCCCTTGTCGCTGAGGTCGTGGAAACCGCGGCTGATCTCATCGACGAATCGGTTCAGGTGGCTGCCGAGCTGTTCGAGGAACTCCTTGGCACCGGGCGACTCGACATCCGGGTGGGTCTTGGCGTATTCGGCGCGCTGCTCGTCGTAGAAGGTCCTCGCCTTCTCTCCCACAAGCCCGGCGAACCCGGCGACGGCGTAGGCGGCGTCTGCCACAAACCTGCGCGCGGCGTCATCGAGCCTCTCATTGTCCGTTCTGCTTCGCGGGGTCTGCTCGGGAATCATCTCCCCCTCGGGAGCCTCGGCATCCCCGGGCCGGGGGTTTTCGACCTCGCGGGCCTCCTGGCCGCGTTGCTCTTCACTCATTTCTTCCTCCATTTCCCATAAAACCTCGAACTCCAGTGTTGTCGCGCGACCACGACGACACCAGAGCCAAGCACCCCTGAGTTTTCCCGGAACGTTCCCTGAGCCCAGCTCAGCAGTACAGGAGTCGTCGGTGCGATCTCATCCGGTTTCATGATGGTGATCGAGGTCCCCAGGAGCCCACCGACTCCCGCACGCCGGCTCCCCGCACGCGAGGCGAGCCGGCTCAGAAAACGCCGCTGTTGAGTTTCTTCTGCAATTCTTTAATGCAAGCCGAGGCCTCCCCGAAGTGCCCTTCCTGGGCTACACCGCAGTGTTTCTCGAGGGCGAGAATGGTACCGGCGCCGATCAGTCCGTCCGCGTCGATTCCCAGCCGCTGCTGGAGCGCAGTGATGACCGATGATCCCACAGCCTGTTCATCGGGGACCCACTCCCACCCCCCGGTCAATCCCGGGTTCTTGGCTTTCCAGGACACCGCCTGACTGGAGACCTGACCGTCCACGGTGGTCTTGAGCACCTCCTGGAGGCGCCGGGTTGTGCTGGGCCCCCAGTAGCCATCAACGGTCAGGACAGTGGAAGGCGGTGCAGCGTAGCTAAGCGCCGGGATCAATCCACCGTTGGCCCAGCTCTTGGAGCCTGACGGTTCGGTGGTGAAATAACCGACGAGGCTGTTCTCGTTGCGGGCCTCGAAGGTGGTCAACCCGTCACCGCAGGAGACGGCGATTGCTCCGGGGAACCACAGGAGCGCACCGGGGGTTTTCTTGGCCTCGTTGAGATCAATCACTGTGCAGGCCTTGATCTGTTCACCCGATGTTGCCGGGAACGAGATCCCGAGCTGCGCCAGCGCCCAGTGGATCAAGCCGGGGCAGTCAAAGGTCTCCGGCCCAGACCCACCCGAGGCATAGGAACACCCAGCCTTGCTCGTGACCACCTGAAAGAAATCCCGTCCTGACGCAGCGGCCAGGGCCGGTGGTACACCAAACAGGCTGGCCGCCCCCAGGCAGCCAGCAACCGGGCCCCCAAGAACGGTGGCAGCAAGCAGGTTCCTGCGGGATAATCGTGGGCACGCAATCGTCATGGCGAACTCCTCAACCTCAAAGATTACGGCCGACCCCTGGCGGATCAGGTCTTTCCCCCAGAGAATCGAGCCCTGTTTCCACGCCGAGCCTCACGACGCTGTCGCGAGCTTAACACCGCGGAACACTGATCCGCGGGGAAGCCTGAGCAACACCTGAGAACATTCGGAGACTCCAGAGGATACCGCCACCGGCCTTCCTCAGCGGGAAAGAGTCACGGCCCGATGCGCGTCGAGGATGCGACAGCGACCCGCACGGACGATCGGGGTGTGGGTCCCGCTTCGGGTCCCACACCCCGCGACATCGCTCAGAAGGTGCCGTTGTTGAGAGCTTTCTGCAGCGCCATGATGCAGGACGACTGCTCCGAGAAGCACCCATCCTGGGTGGTTCCGAAATGCTTCTGAATGGCCTTGATCGTGTTCGGACCGATCAGACCGTCGGCCTGGACACCCACTTTCTGCTGGACCGCACGGATCACCTCAGAGCCCGTGGCAGATCCTTCGGGGACCCACTGCCAGCCACTGACCAGGCCAGGGTTCTTGGCCTGCCAGGTCTTGCTCTGGCCCGAGACCACACCGTCGATCGGGGTTCCCAGGACCGACTGGAGGAGTTTCGTGGTCGAGGCACCCCACCATCCGTCCACCTGGAGCGAGCTGGGGGGAGTGGCCGGAGCATCTGGAGCGTTCGCACCGGGATCCGGGGTGACGGGCATCGGATCGCCGGGGGTCGGTGGAATCTGATCGGCGGACCCGGCCGCCAGGACCTTGAGCTCCGGGATCTTGTTCACGTAGCTTCCCGGGCAGCCCGTCGAGATGAACGCCTTGTGGGGCTCGAGCCAGAGCGGACCGAAACGTTGCCTGAGGTTCTGGATCAAGGTGTGCAGCCGCTGTAGGGTTTGCTCGCTCATATCGGGGCAGCACTCGATGCCAATGCTCTGTGCGTTGATGGAGTAGACGCCGGCGTGGTAGGCGGTGTCTCCCAGATCGACGATCTGAGTGACTCCCTCGTCGCTGACCACGTAATGGGCCGACACCTCGGCTGCGTTGTCACCGGTCAGGTAGTCGACGACACCTTGATGTGTCTGACCAGCGGGTTCTCCCCACCAGTGGACGACGATGCCCGTCACTGAAGCAGCTGCCCCGGATGCGAAGGTACGGCCCACATCGTAGTTGACCGCCTGCTGGAAGTTGTCGGCGAACTCAGCGGCATGGGCCGGCAAGGCCCCCGCACCCGCGAGCCCGAAACCCGCTAGACCCAGGACGGATGCGGACCGCAGAACCGCACGACGACTCAATCCGCGACCAGTGGAATATGAATCGATTGAATGCATGAACAGTTCCTTCCAGCTCGGCCCGCCGCCAACGGCTCCAAGCTGAGCTCGATTTAAATGAATCAGAAATGGTTGAGAAAATGACGGCGGATTCAGCGATGTCATCGATATAAACTCGCGCTGGAAAATCCCTCGAAATTGAATGGTAACCAGGAAATTTCACCGTCAAGATTTCCAGCTTCACCGACCAGGATCGGGGCAGATCATGTCATTATGAAAAGCGCACCCGACGGCGAAACCAGAATGTCGAAAATATGGTGGATAGTCTGGTGCGGACCCCGGCGCGAAAGGGGCCCGCACCACGGAGATCAGAAGGTTCCGTTGTTGAGCGCCTTCTGCAGCGCCATGACACAGGAGGACTGATCCGAGAAGCACCCATCCTGGGTGGTTCCGAAATGCTTCTGAATGGCCTTGATCGTGTTCGGACCAATCAGACCGTCGGCCTGGGCACCCACTTTCTGCTGGACCGCGCGGATCACCTCACATCCGCTGGCGGAGCCGTCGGGAACCCACTGCCAGCCGCTGGCCAGACCGGGGTTCTTGGCCTTCCAGGACTGGGCCTGGCTGGCGACCGTACCGTCGACGGAAACCCCGAGCACCTCTTGGAGCTTGCTGGTGGTGGCGCTGCCCCAGTAGCCGTCAACATTCAGCGCCCCATCAGGGGTCGTGCCGCCGCCACCGCCGCCACCGCCGGTGCCCGGCGCTCCGCTGTAGTCAAGACCCGGAACCAAACCGGCCGCGGTCCATCCCGTGCCAGTGAAATAGCCGACCCCGACCTCTTCGCTCTGCGCCTCGAAGGAGGTTGCCCCATCACCGCAGGAGATGCCGATGTGACCGGGGAACCACAGGATGGCACCCGGAGTCGCCAGGCCCTGACCGAGGTCGATCGGGTCGCAGGAGTTGTACTGCTCGCCGGAGGTGCGCGGGAAGGAGATTCCGAGCTGGGTGAGCGACCACAGAACCAGTCCGGAGCAGTCGAAACTCGAGGGTCCGGCATCACCCCAGATGTAGGGGCAGCCATTCTTGCTGGCAGCCGTCTGAAGGAAATCCGATCCAGAATAAGCGGCCGCAGCGGAGTTTGCACCAACAAGGTTGATGGCTCCCAGAACTCCCATTGCGGGGACACCGACTGCGAGGGTTGAAAGGATGCTCCTACGAGACATCCGCGGTTGCATAATCGTCATCGATCCATTCCTTGTTCGTTGACCTTGTTCATTCAGTAATAGCGATCCGTGACGAATGGGCCCCTCCGCCAGAAGATCAAAACCTTGCGTGCATCGAAAACCTCACGACGCTCTGCGAGCCTAACACCGAGAGGGTCACTTCCCTGATGAAATCTCAGCTTCCTCCCAGCTTTCCCATCAGACCGTTTGTTTCGCACGAAAGATTGCAGAAGGACGACGGAGGCATCGATACCGCCGAGGCAGCCGCCCGCCGGGCTCGCATAAGCAACCAAAATGTGCTCTGACTAGGGATTTTACTCCCAGGCTCGGTCAGATCACGGATTCAGGCCGGCACATGAACGGCCCCGACTGCGATCCGGATGGGTCGTCACCATGCCGACCGAAAGGCGGACACGCCCGCCCATAAGACTTTGCAAATGAAAATAAACCGTGGTCAATCCGAACCCCTCCAGTGCCCCGTCGGCACCAGCTTCACGAACGCTTCGAACGCCCCGCTCCGACCTGACCGGACACCGATCCGCTCGCAGTTCCAGCCCACTCCCCGGAGCGCCCGGTCTCCCGACCCGAGCGGACGTCAACGGCAGATCACACGAGACGCGACACACACCGTCGCCCTCATAGCGCGCGCAGATCGACTGGGGCGTGAGACATGAGGCCCGGCCACCCGCCATCACGCAGGCGGCGCATCAGCAGTCTCAGGGACTACGGGCTCTGTGGTCCTCATCACAGGACGTCGCCCGTCGAGGACACGTCTCCCACGGCCACCCCGATGTGGCACACAAAAGACCTGGGCCGCCTGATCGTGCTGGTCGTCGCTAGTTCCAATTCTCCAGTTCCGGTGTCACCACCCGGCTCCCGGTGACCCCGGAGGCTTTCCCCGTTGTCTCCCCGGCACCCCCCTGAGGCGACGGAGCCGATGGAACTCTGCGGTCGCGGTCGGTCGCGGGTCCGTTCCCCTGTGGATCCCACGCGCCGCGGCAGTCGATCAGGCGGCCCAGGCGAAGTCGGAAACCAGGGCTCCCAGTACCGACCTCGTCTGTTCGGAGGCGCTGCACTCAGTCACTCATGCACATGCCTCTCACAACTTTCCAGCGTTGAGGGCCTTCTGCATCTCGACGATGCCGGGCGCCCCCTCCGGGAAACATCCATCCTCTGTGACACCGAAGTGTCGTTGAATGGCGCGGATCGTGTCCGGACCGATCAGGCCATCGACCTCGGAGCCCACCACCTGCTGGATCGCTCGAATGACGGTCGATCCCGTAGCGGCGGCTTCAGAGACCCACTCCCACCCGCTGACCAGGGCCGGATTGGCAGTCTTCCACCCGGTGTACTGCCGCGACACCACACCATCGACGGGTGTGCCAAGCACCTCTTGGAGCTTGCTGGTGGTGGCGGAACCCCAGTACCCGTCCGCGTCCAAGAGTCCGTTGTTCTCATTGATCACGTCGGGCGGCGATGGAATTTCCGAGGATCCCGCAGCCAGGACCTTCAACTCCGGGATCTTGCTCATGTAGGTACCCGGACACCCAGTGGAGGAGAACGCCTGATGCGGTTCCAACCACAGGGGTCCGAGACTGCCGTTGAGCTTCTGCACCAGGTCGCACACCCTGTTCACGGTGGCGTCATCCATCTCGGGGCGGCACTCGATGCCGATGCTCTGGGCGTTGATGTCGTAGACACCCGCATGGAATGCGGTGTCCTCCAGACCGACGAGCTGGGTGACACGCTCCCCGCTCACCACGTAATGAGCGGAGGACCAGCGGGCGTTCTCGCCAGCCAGGTAGTTCACCACGCCCTGGTGGGACTGGCCACGGGGCTCCCCCCACCAGTGGATGACGATTCCGCTGATCCTGGTCGCCTCGCCGGATCTGAGATTGCGGCCCGGCGCGTAGCGAACAGCCTGCTGGAAATCATCGGCGAAATCTGTTGCCCGAACCGCGGTGGTGGTACCGGCCACTAACCCGCCAGCCACCCCCAGCATCGAGGCGGAACGCAGAATCGCACGTCGACTCGGCCCCTCGGCGGGCCTGGATCTGACCGAAATCACGTGTTCACTTCCTTCCTGCGGGGTGCTGGCTCTCATCACAGTGCCGAACATGGCGTCGCCGCTGCGAGCGTAACACCGCAAACCGGGTTTTCCTAAAGATTCTCAGCCTTCCGTCAGGAAAGAAACGGGTCCGGAATAGGTCCTCGCCGCCCCACACACCCGTTTCGTCCACCACCGCCAGCCCCACCCAGAGCCCCTCATGAAAGCGCTAAATGCGTTCTGACTAGGACTTTTAGGAAATCCTGTTGGATCGCCACGACGGGATCAGAGAGAGCAACCGGACCACGTCACCTCGCACCCTGCAAGCCGCCACGCCGTCCAAAAGTACGACATCGCTTACTTCTCGATTCGTTATCTGAGGAGTATCTGAGAGCAAACTGAGACGCCGGTCCGGGCCTCGAAGGAGGGAGCTGTTCCCGACCAGCGCAGGTCGGCCCTCAGATGCGGGTGACTGCTATCCCCTCGGGGACCACCTGACCGTCGCGGTAGGGAATGACCGCATGAAACTGAGGTCCGTCGTCAAAAACCAGAGGCAGGAAGTGGCGGTCGCCCTCCCACATCGGCAGGTCACCGAGTTCAGCGAGGGGAACCCAACGCAGCGGGCCGTCGTCGTTGCGCTCCGGTGGCTCGCCGACGAAGTCGTCAACGAGAAAGACCAGCCCGAACCAGTCGCTGCCGTCCGAGCCGAATCCCGGCCAGGCGATGCTGCCGCGCAGCCGCAGGGAGGTCGCATCGATTCCGGCCTCCTCGCGCAACTCCCGCCTCAGGCAGGCGACGGCGTCCTCGCCGGGTTCCAGCTTGCCGCCGAGGCCGTTCCACTTGCCACGGTGGTCGTCGCCGGCGCGCTGGCGGTGCACCAGCAGCACCCGACCGTCGCGGACGACGTATCCGAGGGTGCCGATGACGGCCTGAAACACCACCGGACCTCAGACCACGCGACGCAGCCAGCCGTGCCGGTCCTCGGCGCGACCGAACTGGATGTCCAAGAGGTGAGCGCGCAGCTCGCGGGTGCGCGGGCCAGGCTCCCCGTCACCGACGACCTGCGCACCGTGCTCGGGAGAGTCGAAGCCCACGATCGGGGTGATGACGGCCGCCGTGCCGCAGGCGAAGGTTTCGGTCACCCGACCCGAGGCGATGCCGTCGCGCAGCTCGTCGATGGAGATGGGCCGCTCGACGGGGGTGAGGCCGTGTTCGGAGGCCAGGGTGAGCAGCGAGTCGCGGGTGACGCCGTCCAGGATCGATCCGAGCGCGGGGGTGACGAGCTGGTCGTCGGCGGTGACCATCATGAAGTTCATGGTTCCGCACTCCTCCAGCCAGCGGTGTTCGGCGCCGTCGAGGTAGAGCACCTGTCCGCAGCCGTGGGCGGCGGCCTCGTTGGCGGCGGCGAGGCTGGCGGCGTAGTTTCCGCCGCACTTCGCGGTGCCGGTGCCGCCGGGCGCGGCCCGCGTGTAGTTGGGGGTGACCCACAGCTTCACGGGAGCCGGATAGTAGGCGCCAACGGGCGAGGCGAGCAGGCCGTAGCGGTAGTTCTTGGCCTCACGCACCCCGAGATAGGGTTCGTCGGCGATCTCGAAGGGACGCAGGTACAAGCTGCGCTCCCCGTCGGGTTGCGGCACCCACGACTGTTCCAGAGCGACCAGCTCGTCGAGGGCGGCGAGGAACAGGTCCTCCGGCAGGGGCGCCATCTCGAGGCGTTCAGCGGAGGAGATGAAACGCCGCGCGTTCTTCTCGGGACGAAACAGCCACACCGAGGAGTCGGCATGGCGGTAGGCCTTCAGTCCCTCGAAGATCTCCTGTCCGTAGTGGAAGACCGCGGCGGCGGGGTGCAGCTGCCACTGGCCCGTCGGGATGATGCGGGCGTCGTGCCACCCGAGGCCCTCGGTGTAGTCGGCGACGGCCATGTGGTCGGCATAGAACTTCCCGAACACCGGATCCGCCACGATGGCGGCGCGCTCGGCCTCGGGCGTGGGCTGGTCGGTGCGGTGGAGTTCGAACAGTGACATGCCCGCAGACTAGTCCACCGGTGGGGACAGCGCCGGCATCACGTTCATTCCCGGGACGATCCACTCTGCGACGGCTTTATCTATTTCGACACAACAACCAGAGCTATTCTGGACAAAAGTCGATAACGCAGCTCGCCGGGCAGGATCCTTCTCCGAAACGCCCGCATTCACGGACTGGCACTCATCCCGACTCTCCCTTGGACTTGACTTCCTAAGAATCCTGAGAGAACCTTTCCACGTTCATACCCAGACAGGAGATGCCGATGCGCAAGCTTGTGATCTGGCTCACCGCAGCCGCGGTGGCCATCGCAGGAATTGTTCTAGCAGCATCCGCAACAGCCGAGGGCGAGAAGCCCACGGTCGGACCGTCAGTGGTCGGAATCCACGCCCCTTGCCCCGTCACCCACCCCTGGCCGGGCGACAACGCGCCCATCTCGGAGATCGGCAACCAGCTGTCCCAGAACTTCGGGGTGACCCTGGCCGGTGACGGATGGACCGACGCGAACCGCACCCAGATCAGCGTCGTGTGGCAGGCCCTCGACTCCGTCTCCTGCACCGACTTCCTGCCCACCCTCAAGGCAAAGGTGTCTGGAACCATTGGCATCAACGCCGCCCACATCGGTGGATTCGCCTGGGGCGACTGGTCGCTGACGAAACCTGGGTACCTGACCTTCGACTTCACCAAGTGGAAGGAAGCCGTCGATCTCGGTGACATCGGGCGCCTGTCGCGCATCGTCATCCACGAGTTCACCCACATCTTCAACGCCGACCGCGACTCCAACCCCAAGTACTGGAGCGAGTTCCAGCACCTCGCCGCCAAGCAGGGCGTCTTCAGCTCCTACGCCGGCAGAAACAACCTGGAGACCCTCCCTGAGGTCGTCGGCTACTACGTGGCCCGCTGCGCCAAGGACAACCCCTACGACACTGGCCAGTTCAATGACTACTACGAGTGGGTCAAGACCACCATCTTCGCGGGCCGCGAGTTCGGCCCCGCGCCCGGCACCAAGGCCACCTGCGACGTGACCCCGGAGCAGATCCCCACCCCTGAGCCTTCCACACCCGACTGGGTGAAGGCGCTCAGCGGCGAGTGACCACCGGACTCCGGGTGTCGCTAGGCTCTGAGGCATGAGCAAGACCACCATGCCCTCCGTGCAGGGCCCCAAGGGATCCAAACCGACCCTCACCTTCCCCGGACCCGATGCCCCCGACGGCCTGCAGGTGCAGCTGCTCGACGCCGGAACCGGTCCGGAGGTCAAGGCAGGCGACACCATCTCGGCCCACTACCTCGGACAGTCCTGGAACGGATCGGTCTTCGACAACTCCTACGACCGGGGCCAACCGCTGAGCTTCCGCGTCGGCGTCGGTGAGGTCATCCGCGGCTGGGACGACGGTCTCGTGGGCCAACGCGTCGGTTCCCGGGTCCTGCTGTCCATCCCAGCCGAACTCGGCTACGGCGACCACGGCGTCCCGCAGGCCGGCATCAAGGGCGGGGCGACCCTGGTCTTCGTCACCGAGATCCTCGGCATCGCCTGAACGGCCCCTTCCCTGAAGCCGGCTGAGCAGGTCGGCTCAACCAACTTCCACCCCCACAAGCCGGTTGAGCCGGGTCGCGAGGAACGAGCGACCCGAGTCGAAACCAACTGCGCCGCCCAGAGCCTCTACACTTTCCGCGGACGTGGTGGGAAAGGAGCACGAGGTGGCAAGGACCGGGCGGCTGGCCTGGATCGTGTGGGGCGTCGGCATCCTCGCGTACTGCGCCGCAATCATGCAGCGCACCAGCCTCGGGGTCCTCGGGATCCAGACCGCAAACCACTTCGGCACCAGCATCGGCATCATCTCCACCTTCGTGATGGTCCAGCTCGCGACCTACGCGCTGGCGCAGCTGCCCGCCGGGGTGCTGGTGGATCGGTACGGGTCGCGGGTGGTGATGATCACGGGTTCCGGAGTGATGGTCGCCGCACAGGTGATCATGGCCTTCGCCGATTCCCTTCCCCTGGCCTTCGCCGCCCGCATCCTGCTGGGGATCGGCGACGCCTGCATGTACGGGTCGGTGCTGCGGCTCATCCCCGAGTGGTTCGCGCCGTCGCGGGTGCCGGTCCTGACGCAGCTCGCCGGGCTGCTGGGGCAGCTGGGGCAGGTGGCCTCCGCGACCTTCCTGCTTCCCCTGTTCAACGCCCAGGGCTGGATGTGGGCCTTCCTGGGCGCCGCCCTCGCATCCGTCGTGGCGGGGGTCATGAGCGCATTCTGGGTTCGCGACGTGCCCCCCGGTCGGACCCGCCCCGCTCCGAGGGAGGAGAAACTCTCCGACCTGCCCCGCGGCATCGCCGACGCCTGGCGGCATCCCGCGACCCGGCTCGGGTTCTGGGTGCACTTCACCAGCGGTTTCAGCGTCAACGTGTTCGCGATGATCTGGGGCATCCCGTGGCTGCAACGGGCGGAGGGACGTTCGGAGGCCGAAGCGGCCTTCCTGTTCAGCCTCACCGTCTACGGCGCCATCGTCTTCTCACCGCTGCTGGGCTGGTTGACCTCACGCCATCCGCTGCGTCGCAGCAACCTGGCTCTCACCGTCATCGGGATCAACGTGCTCGGATGGGCGGCGGCGCTGCTGTGGCCGGGAAGGGCTCCGTGGTGGCTGCTGATCCTCCTGGTGGTCGCGATGTCCGCGGGCGGGCCGGGCACCGGCATCGGATTCGACTATCCCCGCACCCTGCTGCCCCCGCACCGCCTCGGCGCCGCCAACGGCCTGGTCATCACCGGCTCCTTCACGGGAGCCGCCCTGAGCCTGCTGACCATCAGCGCCTTCCTGGGCTGGCTCAACCCCTCCGGCGACTACACCGCCGAACAGCTCGACCAGGCCATGGCGTTGCAGTTCCCGTTCTTCGCCGTCGGCCTGATCGGCATCTTCAGCACCCGCCACCGGCTGCGCACCATGATGCGCCCCCACGGGGTGATCGTCCCGACCTGGCGGGAAGTGGTGCAGAGAATCCGCGCCAGCAGGCATCACTGACAACCGACCCCGCTGGCTGAGCCGTGCATCCAGGTGCGCACAGTCACCACGTCGTAGTCCCACACCCGGTCGAGGATCTGGGCTGGGCAGCCAGGTGCGCACAGTCACCGCGCCAGAACTCACCGCCGACGGCGCACAAAAGATTTCGTGACGATCCACGTTTCAGTGGCGTCTACTGTACAGAGGAGTCTGTCAGTTTGAGGACTGACTGACACCGCTGCCAGTGCCAGACCGTTTGCACGTCTGGTTGGAGAACATCTCCACCCCATCGGACCTTTTCGGAGGAAGAAACCATGCTGTCATTCATCGGAATGATCATCGCCGGCGCCATTCTCGGTGCCCTCGCCCGGCTCATCATGCGGGGCAGCCAGAACATCTCAATACTGTGGACCGTCGTGCTGGGCGCCGTGGGCGCACTTGTCGGAAGCGTGGTCGCCAGCTTCTTCGGTGTCGCCCACACCGACGGGATTGACTGGATCAGGTGGGCCCTGTCCCTCGCTGCCGCTGTCATCGCGATCTCCATCTACCTGAGCGTCACCGGTCGCAAATAACCTTCAGCGCCTTGAAGTAGGTTCCGTGGAGGCACTCACCGCCTCCACGGAGCCTCTTTCATTCGTGTGTGACACACGCCACGAACTGAGGTCGTGAGGATTTCCCGGTTGGTGGCGTCTTTCTTTCAGCGCGGCAATCATGACGGGCAGCAACACCAGTCAGTCAGGTCGGTCATACGAGTCGACCATGGCAGCCACCGAGGCGCCATGACGGGCCAGTTGCTGAACCGCGCTCCATCACATCCCGTCACCATCCATTTCACGGATCTACGAAAGAGGCTCCCATGAGCAACAACGCCACGCCCCAGACCGGCCAGCAGCGCGAGCGCAACGAGAAGGTCGAGGAGGACAAGACCCCCCGCGGCCCCCTCCAGACCTCGCACGGCGTGACCACCATCGACGAGAACGTCGTCGCCAAGATCGCCGGCATGGCCGCTCGTGAGGTGCCCGGTGTCTACGACATGGGCAACGCCGTGCGCCGCGCCTTCAGCGCGTTGACCGACCGCATCCCCAACGTCCAGACCAACGTCGCCGGCGGCATCGGCGTCCAGAAGGGCGAGACCCAGGCCGCCATCGAGGTCACTGTGGTGGTCGAGTACGGCGTCTCCATCGTCGAGGTCTCCAACGCCATCCGCCGCAACATCATCGAGCAGCTTGAGATGACCACCGGCCTGGAAGTCGTGGAGGTCAACATCAACGTCACCGACGTCCACCTGCCTGACGACGACTCCGACAACTCCGAGGCCGCCGACCTCAAGTGACCCGTCCCAACGCCTTGATCTGAGGAGTTCTCATGAAGACAACGCACCTGGCCCTCCTGGTGGGCCTGTTCCTTGGAACCGTTCTCGCCTTCGGCTCTTTCGCCAATTTTGTTCTGGTGGCCCTATGCGGCCTGGCCGGATGGGCGGTAGGCCTCTACCTGGAGGGCCGGGTCGATGTCCACAGCATCCTGGATCGGCGAAAGAAGTGACGATGGCGACCGCCACCCAGCCCGCCATCACACAGCCGGGACCCACCCAGGACGAGGCCTCCTCCTGGGAGCAGCGCGGCACCACCACCATTCCGGCCAAGGTCGTCGCCCAGATCGCCGCCCAGGCCGCCTATGAGACCGGCAACGTCGGCTCCAACGCCGGGGGACTCCTGGGAATCGGCGCCCGCCGCAACTTCGCCTCCCGGCCCGAGGCCCAGTGCGAGCTCTACGGGCAGGTCGCCGTCCTCCACCTGGACCTCGGCCTGGTTTTTCCCACGCCACTGTCCTCCACCATCGAAGAGCTGCGCGCCCACGTGCACAGTCGGGTCGAGTACCTCACCGGGTTGAGCGTCGGCAAGATCACCATCAAGATCTCCTGGCTCAATCCGAGCAGCCACGTAGGGAAGAGCCTGAAATGAGAACACCCGTTCCGAACCTCATTCGTCGCCCGTCCCGCAGCGCCCCCAGTGTCATCCTGGCACTGCTGCTGCTCGCGGTCGGAGGCCTGGGAGCCTGGCTGACGGGGCACCGGATCGTGACCGGCACCTGGCCGGACCACGCCGTCACCACGCTTGACTCCATCGGATCCACCGCCCTCGGCTCCGCCGCGATACTCACCGCCGCCGGGATCGCCGCCGTATGCGGCCTGACCATGGTCCTCGCGGCCCTGTGGCCGGGCCTGCCCGAGCGCATCGAGATCCTCCCCGACGCCATCCCCGGCCAGACCGCGGTGCGGCGCCGCGACCTGGCCGCCCTGGTGAGGACCCAGGTCGAGCAGATCGGCGGAGTCCACTCCGCCGCCGTCACCACCCGCCGCTCCCGGGTCGACGTCGTCGTCCTCAGTGTCTTGGACGACCTCGGCCCGGTGCTTGAAGCCGCCCGCAAGAAAACCGACGAGGCCCTGCAGACGCTCCAGCCCGCGGGCATCACACGCAGCCGCGTGCGGATCAAGCACACGAGCTGAAGGAGATTCGACCATGCGTTCAGTTTCTGGTGTCCTCAACAGGACAGTCCTGGCCGGCTGCGGCCTTCTCATCGTGGCAGCCTCATTCTGGCTGCTGGCCTCCGGCCTTGATGCCGGTCGATTCTGGCCCGACGCCGCCCCGTACCTGGCCACTGCGCAGGACCGAGTGGGCAGCCTCATCGCGCCCCAGGCGCACTGGCTCCTGCTGACGACCGCGCTGGTGTCCGTGCTCGCCGTCATCGCCGGGCTGGTCCTGCTCGCCATGCAGGTCCCCCGCAAGGCGGTCGCCTCGCCACTGAGGTTCAGCGACTCCGAGGGCGTCCTGCTGGCCACCATCGCCCCCGACGTCCTGTCTCAGGCCCTGTCCGAGCGTGCTGAGGACGTCCCCGGGGTGGAGCAGTGCGCCGTGTGGGTCACCGGCTCCCCGACCAGCCTGTGGGTCCAGGCTGACGCCACCGTCTCCCAGGACTGCGAGGCCGAGTGGGCCGTAGCCGCACTCAGGCGCCGGCTCGCGGACGACGTGACCACGTCGCTGGGCGCCAGCCCCAGGCAGGTCGACGTCCTGGTGCGACTGGAGCGGTCCTCGAGCAAACGCAGCGTCTCGCAGACCGTCACAGGGCAGCACTCGCCCGCGATCACAGGGAACGGCGATGACACATGAGAGGCAGGACGAGGCAGTGTCGGCACCTCGTCCACACCACGCCGCACAGCCGAGCACCTCGTCCGCCGCGTCCCATGACAAGGACCGCCGCCTGGTCCTGCGCGCCCAGGACGGTGACATCAACGCCTTCGAGCAGCTCGTCGAGCGTTATCAGGGGCGCCTGTTCCGCACCGCCTACATGATCGTGCGCAACCGTCACGACAGTGAGGACATCGTCCAGGACACCCTCATCCAGGCCTGGCGCAGTCTTCACCTCGTCAGGGAGCCCGCAGCCTTCCGAGGCTGGCTCATGCGGATCTGCACCAACAAAGCCACCAGCATGGCGCGCAAGCGTCAGCGCCGGGCCACCGACGCCTACGACGCCGAGGGCCTGGAGACCGCGAGCGCCATGGCGGAGACGACGTCGAGCAGCACCGCTGACCCGGCCGAGTCCAGCGAGGTCAACGCCCAGATCGAGGCGCTGGCCGACCTGTTGGCCTCCGTGCAGCCCGAGCTGCGCATCGTCTGGGTGCTCCGAGAGGTCGACGACATGTCCTACGAGGAGATCGCCCAGGCCCTGAACCTGACCGAGTCCACCGTCCGAGGGAGGCTGGCACGTGCCCGCTCTCTCGTCATGCGCCAGATGAAGGAGTGGGCATGAGCACCGTCAACCAGCTCTCACACAGCGTCCGACGCGCGACGGCGTCGGCCACCAAGTCCTTCGCCCGGTCTCATGAGCAGGACGACGCCGACACGCGCGAGTACCAGCGTCTGATCGCCTCCCTGCACGAGGAGTGGGACCGGCTGGAGTCTCAGGCGAGCGCCTCGGTCATGCCCAAGCGCCACCTGATGGACGCCATCCTCGCCGAGACCCGTCACGGCGCCCAGGTGGAGATGCCCGCGACCGACCTGGGCCCCTACAGCATGTCCGAGTTCTCGCTGCGGGCGCTCATCCGACGCACCGTGGACGGCGTGCCCGGGGCGCGCGCCCTGCGCTCGACCTTCGAGCACGCGCCCTCAGGCGAGGGTCACCGCGGCCTGGGGGTTCCACAGACCATCTCCTGCCGGATCTCCGCCCACCTCAGCGTGGACAGCCTGCCGCAGCTCGGCCAACAGGTGCGCGACGCCGTTCGAGCCGCCTGCCATGAGAACCTTAGGGTGTCCCCAACCGTCAACGTCCACATCGAGGATCTCCACGATGACGACTAGTCTCTCAGCGGCCGAGCTGGCCCACCTGGTCACTGCTGTCCCCGGCGTCCGAGCAATCGAGCCGGGGATCGGCAGCACGTTGAGGGCGCTCGGTAGCCGCATGCGCCAGCAGGATCCTCAGCAGGCCCGCTTCGGAGTGATCGTCGAGGACGGCTCGAGCCGGGCCGTCATCGAGATCGGTATCGACGGCTCTCGGCCCGTCAAGGACATCGTGCGCGACGTCCAGGAGGCCATCATCCGCTCCCTGTCCCAGGCGGGCGAGTCCGGCGACACCTCCGAGGCCCGGGAGGTCTCCGACTCCTCCGGCGTCGGGGATCAGAGCGCGCCTCAGGTCACGGTGCGGGTCCAGTCCCTGCTGTAGGCGCCCAGCCCACAGCAGCACCAGCCTCGTGCAGGTTCCAGCACGAGACGACGTCGGGGCACCGGTCAGATGATCGGTGCCTCGACGTCGATTCATGGGGTCC
>ERZ773073.789-NODE-789-length-16105-cov-42.153084_pt1 | contig 16105 bp, 12 predicted proteins | sample MGYA00580616_ERZ773073 | MGnify/ENA primary metagenome ERZ773073 (study PRJEB29015, sample SAMEA2737960) | human oral metagenome | biome: human oral; feature: human-associated habitat; material: dental | place: China | collected 2131 ...
CCTCACAAGTATATTCATCTAAATAAATTCGTTTATCAGACTTTTCGTTGTCAATTGTTATATAATCTAAAAAAAGTCTTCTTTTTCCAAATCCTTTATATCACACAAAATTACTAATTTAAACTCTGTATTATGTTTTTCTTTAGCAGTTATATAGTTTGAAAACAAATACTCACCATCTTCTTTGTCATAATAAGAACTATCTTCATCTAAATATATAATTTCTATTTCTATATCTAATTTTACATTGAATTCATATATTTGTATATTTTCTGTTTCACAAGAGTTAATAAACTCAGGATAAATTCCTATAATTTCATAATTATCAATTTCATAATCAGAGGAATCATAATCAATTTCTAAACCAATATCATCTATAAAATCTTTAATTTTATCATTTGCTTCTCCAACTTTTATTTCATTTATTAAGATTAAGAATTTTTCATTTTCTTTCAACATTTCCATTTCTATTTCTTCTATAAATTTTGATAAATTTTCAAAAATTATAAAGTTTTGATCATTATTGTCAAACGTTTTCCTAAATCCGTCGTCTTTTGAAATAATATAAATTTTTTCGTTATTCTTTTTTTGATATTTTTTTATTATTTGTGCAACAAAAGCATCCTTAAATTCATTTTGCTTTGTCTTCTCAAATGGTAAGTTTAAGTTAAAATGATCTTCTAAAGATAATTTTATAGAATCATCAAAAAATTTTATCAATTCTGTTTTAAGAAAAGAAATTATGTATGTTTCATCTTCAGCAGATAATTTAATCGGAGTTTCGCTTAATATTTCTAAAAAAGGACTTTTGCTTAATACTTTATTATAACTGTTTATTACTTCTTTTACATCTTTGATTATATGAACTTCTAATTCTCTTTCTGTTATTTCTCCTAAAAGAATACCATCTTCCCTTAAAACTGGTAATGCTGACTTTTGCTCTATTATCAATCTTTTAGCAATTTCTTCCAAAGTATCATTTTCTCTTGCAGGTTTTATTTCTGGACTTAAAACATCTTCTGCTATAATTTTATGTTCTATTTCTATATCATTAGTTGATAACAATTCGAGTATTTGTTTTTCATGAGTTGCTGTTTTAATTTTTTCTATAATTTCAGGATTTTTTAAAGCTATTTTTGAAATTGCACTCATAGCCTTCAATAAATTTTTATTTTTTAAAACATCTGAAATTATTAAGAAAACAACTTTTATATCATCAGTTTGATTTGTTCCACCAATCTCAGCTTCCAATTTATTTTTAACAGTGGCAACTGCTATGATAAAATCTGAAAAATCTATCATTCTTGTATGTGGTAAGAAAATTCCATTACCTATACAAGTAGAAATTTCTTCTTCTCTCTTTAAAATATTTTTGATAATTTCATTTTTTTGTTCAGAGACCATCTTATTATCTTCTGCCACTTTGTCAACAATTGTTCTAATTATTTCTTCCTTAGAATTTACTTCTAAACAAGGAAATATATAATCTGGATTTAAGTAACTTGAAAATTTCATATTTTTCCCCCTTAATTTCTAATAATGTAATATTATACATCTAAAAAATAGCTATTGCAAATTTAAGAAAAAACTATAAAAAAATATAGCTATCACATTTATAAAAAATGCAATAGCTATTTTATCATTATCTAATTTTAGATATAATTCCTATTCCAAAGACAGGTCCACTGTGGCTACCTATTGTAGCTCCTATTTCAAATCTACCTTTAAATTCAACCTTTCTCATTGTATCTACTGTCTTTTTCAATATATCTGTACTTTGTAACTCTTGGTTAGTTCCTCCCCAAGCAGTGTATAGATATATACTATTTTTACCTTCATTTTTAATAATTTTTTCCATATAAGAGATAGCTCCTCTTTCACCAAAAGTCTTAGTTTCAAGACTAACCTCTCCATCTTCTAATTTTAAAACAGGTCTTAATTTTAATAAGTTTCCTATTACTGATGAGGCTCTACCAATTCTTCCACCTTTTTCTAGGTAAGTTAAATCACTAACTGCAAAATATACTTTCATCTTATCTGCTATTTCATAAAGTCTTGTTAAAATATCTTCTAACTTAGCTCCATCTTTTATCATCTTTGCAGCTTCAAGAACTTGATACGCTTGTCCAAATGTAACAGATTTTGAATCCACTATAATTATATCTTTCTCTCTCTTCAACATTTCTCTTGCTACTTTTGCAACTTGTTGAGTTCCACTCATCTTACTAGAAATATGAAGAGATATTATTTTTTCATAACCTTTATTAAATAATTCTTCATAATAATCTCTAAATTCAGCAGGAGAAGGTTGTGCAGTCTTAGGTACTACCTTTTCTGTCAATAATTTATGCCAAAATTCTTTTTTACTTAAATTTACTCCATCTTTATAGTTATTTTCTCCAATTTTAAGTCTTATTGGAATAACTGTTACATCAAGTCCTTCTATCATATCTGGTGTTATATCAGACGCAGAGTCTGTAAGTATTGCAATCTTTGATAGGCTAGGATCTCTTTGTTCTAAGTAAATATAATAAGAATAATTATCCTGTTCTCCATCATATTCATAGAATTTTTTAAAGTTCTTAGATTTTATTGCTTCATTTCCTTCTTCTGTTGCAGTCTTTCCTCTAACTATTGTAATAGCTAGGGTATTATCATTTGTGTATCTTTCATAGATTTTTTTAATTAAATCTTCAACTCTTTCAGCTTTTTCAGTTAAAGTTCCATTTACAAGAGCAATATTATCTCCTATTTTAATTTCTATATCATTTACCTTAGTATCCCTAACTGCCTTTGTAATTTCAATAGAATTATTAAATTTTAATTGTCTTAATAAAGTTTGAAGGTTCATCTTTCTATTTTTAGTAAAATAGTATCCTTCTAACATTGTTTTAGTATCTATTACTATAATATCTCTATTATCTCTTTTTGCTGCAAGTTTTGCACTAGCAATAATATTTTTATTATTAGGTAAAATATAGATAGTTTTAGCCTTGATTTGTTTTAGACCTTCTTCAATATCTGAAACAGAAGGGTTTTTTGTTTGACCACCTATTAAAGTTGCGCTTGCTCCATCTTTTAAGAATAAATCAGCTATATTTTTATTATCTACTACTGCATATATTGCTACATTATTCTCAATGTTTTTTTCATTAAATAATAACTTTGGTTCTTCTGGAACAACTTCTTTTACAACACCTCTTATATCAACTTTATTAAGTTCTTCTTCCTTAACTAAAACATGGCTGTGTTGAATTTCCATATTTTCAATTTTTATATTATTTAAATCTCCTAATGAACCAGCAATTTCTAATGCTTGTCCAGGATGATTAGTATGTATATGAGTCTTAGTCTTTTTTCTTGTTTGGGCAACAACCATAGAGTCCCCAAGTTTACCAATTCTTTCTTTATATTCATCTAAGTCAAAACTTCCAGACTCAATTATAAACTCTGTACAATACTTAAATTTTATTTCATTTTTATTTATATATTCTAATTTTTGTTTTCTATTTACTTGTGAATTAGCTATTCTTGCTAAGTCTTTTAACATTTCAGGATCAGTAACTGATTTTTCAAATCCTTCAAGAACATAGAAAATTCCTTTACCTCCTGCATCTACAACTCCTGCTTCTTTTAATTTAGGTAAAAGATTAGGAGTATCTTCAACTGCATCAGCAGCTGTATTCTTTAAATTAACTAAAAATGGTATAAAATCATCTTTTGGTCCATCATAAGCCATAGCAGCTTCTGAAACTCTTCTTATAACTGTAAGTATTGTTCCTTCAACTGGTTGACTCACTGCCTTATATGCTCTTTCTTTTGCAGATACAAAAGCTCTTGCTGCTGTATCTATATCTATTTCCTCTTTATCTCTTACTGCATCTAAAAATCCTTGAATTATTTGTGATAAAATAGTTCCTGAATTTCCTCTTGCTCCTAATAGAACTGCTTCTGAAATTATATCCACAAGCTCTTCCATATTAGGCTCACTTTGTAATCCTATCAATGCATTTTCGACTGATTGCAATGTCATAGACATATTTGTTCCTGTGTCTCCATCTGGTACAGGATAAACATTTAAGTCATTTAAAACATCTGCATATTTTGAAAGCCATCTACTTGCTGCTATAAATAACTTTGTCAGCCTGACAGGGTTTAAAATTTTTATCTCTATTTTCATATTCCCTCCAATTAGAATGTTGGTGGGCTAACTACCCACAATGCTTTTACTTCTTTTTTTGAAGTGTTTTTAAATCTATGTTTTAAACTAGATTTAAAATACAAGCTATCTCCTTTTGATAATTTATATTTTTTATTTGCCACATATACTTCTAATTCGCCTTCTAATATATATATAAATTCTTCAGAACTTCCATGGCTATAAAAATCTCTTCCACTCTCTCCATCAACACCTATTTCATATATTATAGGTTCCATATTTTTTTCTCTATTATTTGAAAGTAAAATTCCCATTTTAATATTAGAATCTAAACTCTCTATGTATCTTATGTTTTCTTTTTTTATATACTCTATATTTCTAATATCATCTTCCTCATCTTCAATAAGATAAGCCACTCTAACATCCAATGTGTGTGCTATCTTCTTTAAATTTTCTATTGAAGGAGAAGCCTTCCCTTGTTCAATTTGTGATAAGAAACTTGCTGATAATTCTACTTTTGTTGCAAGTTCTCTTAAAGACATTCCCTTATCGTTTCTACTTTTCTTTAATTTCTCACCTATTGTCATTTCCTTTTACCGTACCTTTTCACTTTAATATTTTTAACAAGTTATAGAGTGCATGCATCATTGCCCTCTGTCTTATTTTATTTCTATCACCTTTTAACTCTCTTCTAAAAATTTTTACTTCATCTTTTACTTTTATTCCTATATATACAAGTCCAACAGGTTTATTTTTTGTTCCACCACCTGGTCCTGCTATACCTGTTGTTGAAATTCCAATATCTGTGTTTAAACCTGCAAGCATTTCTCTTGCAACTTCTTCACTGACCGCTCCATATTTTTCAAGAGTTTCTTTTTTTAATTTTAATCTTTTTATTTTTGCCTCATTTGAATAAGAAACTATACCTTCTATAAAATTTTCTGAGATACCTGGAACTTCAATTAATTTACTTGCTATCATACCACCTGTACAAGATTCAGCCGTTGAAATAGTAAGTGGTTTTTTACCTGAATTTAAGCACTCAAAAATAGTATTTTCTATTCTGTCATCATCTTCTCCAATTATAAACTCAGATATTCTATTATATAACTTTTTCACAATTTTTGCTACATTCTTTTTATTTTCAATCTTTGTTTGCAATCTTATTAGAGTTCCATAGTCCTTTACTAAAAACTCATAAAAAATATCTCCCTCAGTAAACAAGTCTTTTACTGTTGTTTCAAGTACACTTTCTCCAATTCCATAGGTAATTATATCTTTTATATAAATTTGGCTTTTTAAATTATTTTCTTTTACATAATATTTTAAAAATTTTGGAAACATATTTTTTAATTCATTTGGAAAACCTGGAAATGCAACTAAGCCATCTACATAAACTGCTGGTGCCATTCCCACATCATTTTTAAAACTTATTGCTCCTTCTGGCTTTTCAACTTCTTTAAAATTAGTTTTATTTGGATTTTTATATGCCTTATATTTTTTTAACAATTCTTTCTTTTCTTTTTCATCTACAACTAATTTTTTCTTTAAAAATTTTGCCATTGCTTCCTTAGTTATATCATCATCAGTAGGTCCTAAACCTCCTGTTAAAATAACTAAGTCAACATTTTTCTTTGCATATTTTAAAGCTTTTACTATCTCATCCATGACATCTCTAACTGTCATTTTAAATTCTATTTCAATTCCATATTTATTTAATTCTTCAGCTATATAAATACTATTTGTATCTATTGTTGCTCCATTTAGTAACTCTGTTCCAACTAAAAATATTCCTGCTTTCATTTTTCCCCCATCAATAGAAAAATTTTGTCCAAATAAACACCAAAATAAAGTTTCCTATAATTCCTGCTAAGAAATCATCTAAAACTACCCCAACTCCATTGCCAAAACTTTGTGATTTATATATAGGTCCTATTTTTGTTATATCTAATATTCTAAAAATTATAAATGCCAATAGCATAGCAATTAAAGTTGCTTTTATTCCAACAGGATTTATTAAAAACAAGGTAGTTAAAAATCCTAATACTTCATCAATTACAACTGCTTGTGGATCCTCTTTTTTAAATATCTCTTTTTCACAAATATCTGCAACATAAACAGATATAGCAAAAAATGTAACTAAGAACACTAAGTAAAAAGAGTTAAACACCATTACATTTAAAAAGAATTTTCTTAAATATGTCAGTAGTAAAAATATTGGTATTCCTCCTAATGTTCCAAATGTTCCTGGCATAAATGGCATTTCTCCCAAGCCAAAACAAGTCCCTAAATTCTTAATGAGTTTATGATTGTGATTATGGTCGCCCATTAATACACCCCCCTTTTATAGTTATACTCTCTGTATTCACCTTTTCTTGTCTTTAATTGTTTTAATACTTTTTTAATATCTTCAATAGTTTCAGTTGTAAATTCCAAAACTACTATATCAACATTTAATTTTTTGATATCCTCCATTATATTAATAATATTAAGAGGCTTATCTAAAAATATTTCTGTACCATATTCATTTTTAATAATATTAAATCTATCATTCTCTTTATTAGTGATAACTTCATTTTTATTATCTGCTATATCAATATCTATTGTCATTCCTTTTAATTTTGAATAGATTAACAAGGCTTTTTTTAATCTTGTTTTTCCTAATTCTCTTATCTTAGAAAAATTTATTTCAGGAGAAACTATAAAACTTTCTAGCTTTCCAATTTTTTCTAAAACAGAAATAGTATATGAATTTACTATATTCATATTCCAATTTAACATCACAGCTGAATTTTTATTTTCTAATAACTCATAGAGATTAGAAGCCAATTTATTATCTAAATTATGTTTACTTAACATAGATTGCTTAGCTATATCATAAGTTCTATAATATATTTCCTTTATATTATACTCATCTTTTATATTTTCTAAAAAGTTTTTTTGCTCATCATTAGAAACTATCACTCTTATTTCTAAGTCCTTTGGCTCATCTTTTTCTATCTCTAATTTAAAATATTCTTGATTATTTTCTTTTAATTCACTATCTAAATCTCTTCTAAAATATGAAAGTATCTTTTCTCTAAACTTTTCAACTGCATTTCTTTTTAGATTTTTCAACTCAGATAGTGGAATAAAAATATTTTCATCTATATCAATTTTTATATTTTTAACAGTAAATTCACTATCTCCAATTTCTGATAATTTTTCCTTTATATCCTCTTCACTTATAGCTCTTTTCTGTGCCTTTTGAGTTAAAGTTTCAGAAATTTCTTCTAAGTTTAAAATTCTATTTCTATTTTCATCTTCTAAATAAGTTTTTAAAATTAATTTTTCATTTAATTTTGCAATAAAATCAAAATTTATTTCTAATTTTTTATCTGTATTTTTTATCTTTTTTGAAATCTCATCATTCAATCTTTTATTATAGTTTCTAAAAATATATTTTGTTCCATCTGGAAAATTTAAAATTAGTTTTTCATTTTTATAGGCTATCTTATTTATATATGTTCCACCTAGATTTTTATAATCTTTTGAAACAAAAGTTATTCCATCTCCTGAAACTATATCTTCATCTAGCCTTATACTTTTACCAACAACTTCTCCTACTTTTTCACCCATATTATGTGAATAATCTCTATTCATAATAGTTTTATCATTGTCATAGAAATATCCTTTTGAATAGCCTCTATTAAATAATTTAGGAGTATTTTCTTCCTTATCTATTCCATTTATTAAATTTCTAAAATAAGAAACTGTTTCATAGACATAGGAAACATCTTTCATTCTACCCTCAACCTTTATACTTTCTACTCCAATTTCTTGTAATTTCTTTATTTCATCTAAACCATATAATTGGTCTTTAGGACTTAAAAAATATGATTTTTCTCCACAAGAAGTTTTGTATTCCTTTCTACAAGGTTGGGCACACATTCCACGATTACCACTTCTTCCACCAATAAAGCTACTCATATAGCAATTACCAGAGAAAGATATACAAAGTGAACCTGATACAAAAACTTCAAGCTCCATATCAGTATTTTTTCTGATTTCTTTTATTTCCTCAAAACTTAACTCTCTTGGTAAAACTATCCTTTTAAAGCCTAATTCTTTTAAATAGTTTATTTCATAATAATTGGCAACTGTCATCTGTGTACTTCCATGAATCTCTATACTAGGGAAGTTTTTATGTAAATACTCTGCATAGCCAATATCTTGCACTATTATTGCATCTAAACCATAGTTATATAAGTCTTTTAAAGTTGGATATAGAAGTTCAATCTCTCTATTAGTCATTATTGTATTAAGAGTTAAAAATATCCTGCTCCCTCTTAAATGTGCATAGTCTATTGCTTGCTTTAACTCTTCAACTGTAAAGTTTTCTGCATTTCTTCTTGCTCCAAAACCTTTTAAACCTAAGTATATTTCATCAGCTGTTGCACTAATGGCAGAGTAAAATCTTTCCATATTCCCTGCTGGTGCTACTATCTTCATATTGTTTCACAAAACCTTTCTACTTTTTCAAATAAATCTTCTAAACTTGAATTATTCTCTATTACTACATCTGCCTTTTTTATTCTTTCCTTATTAGATAATTGAGATTTTATTATTTTAGAGGCTAGTTCTCTATCTATTTTATCTCTTTCAACTATCCTATTTAATTGTATTTCATAATCTGAGATAACAACTAAGATTTTATCACAGAATTTTTCTATTCCACTTTCAAATAGTAATGGTACATCAAAAATTATTATTTCATCAGTATTTTTTTCTTTTAATTTTTTATAGAAATCAATAACTTTTGGATGTATTATAGCATTTAATTGCTTTAATTTTTCTTTATCTTCAAAAACTATCTCTTTTAATTTTTTTCTGTCAACATTTCCATTTTCATCTAAAATTTTATCCCCAAAAGTTGTAATTATTTCTTCTTGGACTGATTTTTTTTCTGTAATATCCTTAGCAATTTTATCTGCATCATAAACTTTAAAACCTTTTTCTGCTAAATATTTTGATACTGTGCTTTTTCCACTAGCTATTCCACCAGTTAAACCTATTATCATAATACTCACCTAGTTTGTATAAATTTATCTCTTAAAAAATAATTTATCATAAATTGAAGTTAATATCAAATTTTATTATAATAGTATTTTAATATATAAAAATTAAAATTTGGTTAAAATAAAAACTGTCACAAAAATTAATTTGTAACAGTTTTGGAAGTTCACAGTATTATTTATTGACTTCTTTTTTATTTTTATCTGTTTCTATTTTAGATATTTCATTAAAATTTATGTAGCTAATTTTTTTAGCTTCATTAATATCAATAAACTCATAATCTTCAGTGTTAATAATTAATTTACTATTTTTATAATCAATTTTACACTCTGTAATTAAATACTTATCTTCATAAGTTGCTATTATTACCTTAGGTTTCCTATCTTTATAAAAAATTTCATATTCCTTTTTTTCAACCAAAAATAATAAATAAATTATAACTAAAAAATGTAAAACCCAATTAATTAAATAAACAATACCATATTTTTTAGTATTATTACTACAAAAAATATAGAAAATAACAGTCCCAATCGTAAAAATAATATATAGTATTAACAAAATTAAAAAATAATAATTTTCTTTTAAAATAACTTCTATTTTTAAATATATATCTATGTACCAAAATAAGAATATAATTATTAATATTGGTATTTTGATTATGAAACTCAATGTTTTTTCTAGGATTGTATTCATTTTTTTTAAAAAAATTCCTATAATAATTAAAGTTATTGGAATTCCAAAAAGTAAAAATAAATAATAAAATACTTCACTTAAAGGTATACTAAAATATTCACTTGGTAAATTATAATTTCTACCCATAAAAATCTTATAATAACCATCTATAGCAAAATATATTATAGAAAATATTATTGGAAGAGCTATCCAAAATATTTCATTTTTAAATAAATCTTTTATTTGATCACTTAAACTTTTTTTTATTCCTTCTTTATTAGGAGCTTGCTTTCCATTAATATCCTCATCTTCTTTTTGATTATCTTGATTAAGAATATTAAAAGATTGTCTTTCCTTACTTACATTATTTTTTTCAGAAATTTCAAATAGTTTTTCTTTCTCAATTACTTTAATCTTTTCCTTTCTTTTATTTCCGTTTTCATAGTAAGAAATTGATTTTTTTATTTCTTTTAGTTTTTCTAAAATTTTTTTCATATAATTTTTCCCCCTAGAAAAAGTTAATTTATTTTTATTATATCAAATTTTTAATTAATTTTTATTATAAAACTTATTAAAAATATTTTTATTCTTTACTTAGCTAGTATAAAATTTTTATATTCTACTTCCTTAAATTCTTTTGGAGGGGCAACACTTTTTATTTCAGAGATTATTATCTCATAAGATGGTATCTTATATATTGTTAATTTTCCATCTTCTTCTTTAAAATCAAATGCTCCATATTCTCCACTAGGCTCACTTAATAATACTTTTTGCTTTCCATCATTTAAAGTTATTATTTGAAGTTCTTTCTCTTTTGGCAAATCAGAAGAATTTATTGCTTTAAATTTTTTTAATTCTATTTCACTTATATCAGAAGAAGAAATTTTATAAACTGGCTTTTTATAGATTTTTAAATTTTCTTCTATGGTATAATCATAAGCTTCATATTTATAGTCATAATATTCTCTTGCTATCTTAGTTCTATCATTTTTTAAAGTTATTATCTGAACTTCTTTTTCTTTATATGAACCAAAAAAGATTACTTCATCAAATTTTCTTAATTCGCTTTTTTGAATAAGAAAATTAGGAATTGTATATTTAGGTATTTCATAACCTCTTAAACTTTTTTCTATTCCATAATCAATCACAAGATATTCTCCTTCAGAATAACCTACTACTATTTTTGTTTCACCATTTTTTAAAGTTATTATTTGTTTTTCTTTTGCTCTTACTACAAATAAAAAAGTTACCAATCCTAAATAAATAAAAATTGAAATTGTTTGACAAATAGCTTTTGTTTTATTACCCAATTTTAAAAAAATTAGTGAAAAATTTTTTAATAATATTAGTATTAATATTATTATACTAATTAAGTGTATCCCAGATATTTTTCCTTTAAATAAAACATATATATAATATAATGTATTTTTTCTATTTATCATAATAGTTAGTATAATTACTAATTCTATAAATGATAAAATTATAGATGATAGTATTTGATTAATTTTTTTATCAAATTTATCTTTTAAAAAACGATCAAAAGACATGTATAAAAAAGGGCTAGAAAATATTATAAAGAATATTATATATGTTTTCGTATCTATTCCAACAAATTTAACAGGAATATTATATTCTACTGCTATATTTAAACTTAAAAATGCATCAATCAAAAACACCATAAATGATATAAATAAACTTACAAGTTCTGGATTACTTTTTATAAAATCATATAAATTATTTTTATCTTCTAATTCCTTATCTATATCTTTCTTATTAAATTCTTTTTCTTTTTCACATTCAGATATTTTATAAACACTATATTTTTTCTTTTTTTTAGCCATACAATCCTCTCTAGAAAAGTTATTTTTTATTTTTTAAATTATATCAAATTTATCTTTATTCTATTATAAAATTTTATAGATTTCAAAACAAAAGAGAGGATAAACCTCTCTCAACTTTTATCTTTATTTTTTTGTTTATTCCAAATAATACTACCTATTGCTATTGTTATAGAACCAATAATAGCTCCATAACCTCCCACTTCTCTACCAATATAGACAAGTACAAATCCTCCAATTATCATAGTAAACAATAATATAAAATCAAATATTTGTCCTCTTTTATTGTATTCTATATCTGATTTCAACATTGTAGGCCTACACTCATTAATATTATTTTGCTCATTTAATTCAATTTCTTGTGAACTTTTTAATTGATTTTCTGTCATAGCTAATATTCTATCCGTTGCTCCTGGACAATTTTTTTCATAACCCTCAACAATTTCGGGATGAGGAATTATTCCAGAATAGTGTTTAATTTGTTGCTGCTTTACAATAACTTCTTTTTTATTATCATTAGATATTGGATTTTTTGACTTCTGAACCATATTTATCAATAGCTCCTTTTAATGTATTTCCAACCTTTAACCAAGCTTTTTGTAAAGACTTTTCTGTATCTTTTTCATAAGTAGATGGATATTTTTTAAAAACATCAGTCATATTATTAGAAGCCAAAAAAATACTGGCTATCCCAGATATAATAGAATTAATTTTCTTCATTTTTACCATCTCCTTTCCAAACTTTATATATAAAAGTTTACTTTATTTAAAAAGAATTGTCAATCTAATAAACTAAAAAGATAAATTTCACAGTCAAATATATAAATTAAAACTCCAGTATATAAAAAATATTTTTTAAAAGTTGTAAAATAAAGTGTCACATAAAAAAATAAAAAGAGAACCATAATAGTTTTCATGGTATGATTAAGTCTGCGAAAACAAATCAAAGGAGAAAAGCTATTATGATTCAACAACAGTATACAATAAAAAGAAGAAAAGGACAACATTTAACTTTAATTGAGAGAGGTAAAATTGAAGCTTTCTTAAAAATTAATATGCCTAAAATTCAAATTGCTTCTGAAATTGGTATTAGTACCAGAACTCTTTATCGCGAAATTAGCAGAGGAATGGTTAAAGGACTTCTTAATTCTGATTACTCTACTTATGATGCATATTCTGCTGAGTTTGCACACAGAAAATACTTAGAAGCTATGAAAGGTAAAGAAGGAACACTAAAAATTGGTAAAAATCGTAAATTAATAGAGTATGTTGAGAATTCTATGCTTAATGATAAAAATTCTCCATATGTAGCCTTAGAAAATGCTAAAAAAGAAAATATAGAAGTGAATATTTATTTAAAAACTCTATATAACTACATACATAAGGAATTATTCATAAACTTTTCTGAAGAAGATATGATTTACAAAAAAGATAAGAGAAAACAAGAAAGGATTCCAAAAAGAATAAGAAAGATTGGAGGAAAGAGTATAGAAGAAAGACCAGAAGAAATAAATAACAGACAAGAATTAGGTCATTTTGAAGCAGATACTGTGTTAGGAAAAAGAGGAACAAAGGAAGCTATATTAGTATTAACAGATAGAAAAACAAGGCTAGAAATGGTAAGAAAGATACCTGATAAAACAGCAGAAAGTGTGATAAAAGAATTAAGTAAAATAATAACAGAGTATCCTGGAATGATAAAAAGTATAACAAGTGATAATGGTAGTGAATTTATGAGAGCAGACAAGATAGAGGAAGAAAATATCGCATATTATTATGCACATAGTTATAGCTCATGGGAAAGAGGAAGCAATGAGAATAATAACAAGTTAATAAGGAGATTTATTCCCAAAGGAACTGACATATCAGAAATAAGTGAAGAAGAAATTAAGCGAATAGAAAAGTGGATGAATGATTACCCAAGAAAAATATTTAATGGAAAAAGTGCAAATGAAATGTATTTAAGTGAATTTACTAAATATTTTTCATAATGTGACATTTATAGTTGCAATTTACTTTAAAAAATATTTTTCAAAAAAACTCTTGACATTTTATTCTATATATGATATATATAATCTATGATTATTAGCAACCTATTATATAGAGTGCTAATAAATCTCCCCTCTATATTATTTTAGGTAGGGTCTAGCTATCAAGATTTCCTTGGTAGCTAGCTCTTCTATAAAATTAGAGAGTAATAAAATAATAAATAAAAAATTAATATATAGAAGATGAAGTTAGGAGGTTTTTATTATGATGAATCCAAATCAATTTACAGAAAATACAATTTCTGCAATCAATTTAGCAGTGGATATTAGTAAAGGTAATATGCAACAAAGTATAAGACCTGAAGCACTAGCTTTAGGATTACTAATGCAAAATAATGGACTTATCCCAAGAGTAATAGAAAAAATGGGATTGAATTTACAATATATCATTTCTGAATTAGAAAAAGAAATGAATAATTATCCAAAAATGGAAGTAAAAGTTAGTAATGATAATATTTCACTTGACCAAAAAACAAATGCTATTTTAAATCGTGCAGAAATGATTATGAAAGAAATGGAAGATAGCTTTTTAAGTGTAGAACATATTTTTAAAGCTATGATAGAAGAAATGCCAATTTTTAAAAGATTGGGTATCAGTTTAGAAAAATACATGGAGGTATTGATGAATATAAGAGGAAATAGAAAAGTAGATAATCAAAACCCAGAAGCAACTTATGAAGTTTTAGAAAAATATGCAAAAGATTTAGTTGAACTTGCCAGAGAAGGTAAAATAGACCCTATCATTGGAAGAGATTCTGAAATCAGAAGAGCTATACAAATAATTTCAAGAAGAACAAAGAATGACCCTATTTTAATTGGAGAACCTGGGGTTGGTAAAACTGCAATAGTTGAAGGACTTGCCCAAAGAATATTAAATGGTGATGTCCCTGAAAGTTTAAAGAATAAAAAAATATTTTCACTTGATATGGGTGCCTTGGTTGCAGGTGCAAAATACAAAGGTGAATTTGAAGAAAGAATGAAAGGCGTTTTAAAAGAAGTTGAAGAATCAAATGGAAATATAATTCTTTTTATAGATGAAATCCACACAATAGTTGGTGCTGGAAAGGGAGAAGGTTCTCTTGATGCAGGAAACATGTTAAAACCTATGCTTGCAAGAGGTGAATTGAGAGTTATTGGTGCAACAACAATAGATGAATATAGAAAATATATTGAAAAAGATCCTGCACTTGAAAGAAGATTCCAAACAATATTAGTAAATGAACCTAATGTTGATGATACTATTTCAATTTTAAGAGGTCTTAAAGATAAATTTGAAACTTATCATGGTGTTAGAATTACAGATACTGCAATAGTTGAAGCTGCAACACTTAGCCAAAGATATATAAGTGATAGAAAACTTCCAGATAAGGCTATTGACCTGATAGATGAAGCTGCTGCAATGATAAGAACAGAAATTGACTCTATGCCAGAAGAATTAGATAAATTAACAAGAAAGGCTTTACAATTAGAAATTGAAATTAAGGCATTGGAAAAAGAAACTGATGATGCTTCTAAGGAAAGATTAAAAGTTATAGAAAAAGAATTAGCTGAATTAAATGAAGAAAAGAAAGTTTTAACATCTAAATGGGAACTTGAAAAAGAAGATATTTCTAAAATTAAAAATATTAAAAGAGAAATTGAAAATGTTAAACTTGAAATGGAAAAAGCTGAAAGAGAATATGATTTAACAAAATTATCTGAATTAAAATATGGTAAACTTGCAACTCTTGAAAAAGAATTACAAGAACAACAAAATAAGGTTGATAAGGATGGAAAAGAAAATTCTCTATTAAAACAAGAAGTTACTGCTGAGGAAATTGCAGATATAGTTTCAAGATGGACAGGTATTCCTGTATCAAAATTAACTGAAACTAAAAAAGAAAAAATGTTACATCTTGAAGAACATATAAAAGAAAGAGTTAAAGGGCAAGATGAAGCTGTTAAGGCTGTTGCAGATACTATGCTTAGATCAGTTGCAGGTTTGAAAGACCCTAATAGACCTATGGGTTCATTTATATTCTTAGGACCTACTGGTGTTGGTAAAACATATCTTGCAAAAACTTTAGCATATAACCTATTTGATAGTGAAGACAATGTTGTTAGAATAGATATGAGTGAATATATGGATAAGTTTTCAGTTACAAGACTTATAGGTGCACCTCCAGGATATGTTGGTTATGAAGAAGGTGGACAACTTACAGAAGCAATAAGAACTAAACCTTATTCAGTAATATTGTTTGATGAAATAGAAAAGGCTCACCCTGATGTATTTAATGTGCTATTACAAGTTTTAGATGATGGTAGACTTACAGATGGGCAAGGAAGAATAGTGG
>ERZ773073.790-NODE-790-length-16101-cov-14.367007_pt1 | contig 16101 bp, 16 predicted proteins | sample MGYA00580616_ERZ773073 | MGnify/ENA primary metagenome ERZ773073 (study PRJEB29015, sample SAMEA2737960) | human oral metagenome | biome: human oral; feature: human-associated habitat; material: dental | place: China | collected 2131 ...
TGGATGAGTCAAAAAAAATGACAAATCTTATATCAAAACTACTTATGCTTGCAAGAATGGATAAGGGAAGTCAGAAATTAAATGTTGAAAATACTGATATGAGTGAAGTAGTTGAAATGGCCGCAGAAATAAAGATGGAAAAAGCTCAGGAAAAAAATATAACGATAAAAAACTATATAAAAGAAAATTTATATGCAGATGTTGATAAATCCATGATAATACGTGTTCTCATAAATCTTATAGATAATGCAATAACTTATGGAAAAGAAAATGGGAAAATTGTAATAGAACTTTTTCAGAATCAAGACAGGATTGTATGTAAAGTAGAGGATGACGGGATTGGGATAGCACCGGAGCATATGGGGAAAATATGGAATCGCTTTTATCAGGTTGAACCTTCACGTTCGGGAGATAATTCAGGACTTGGACTTTCACTTGTAAAATGGATTATAGATGCTCATAAAGGTACGATAAATGTAGAAAGTAAACTAGGAAAAGGAACCGTTTTTAAATTTGAGCTTCCACTAAAGAGTGAAAATTCCAACAGTTAAAATAGGAAATTTGAAACAGGAGAAGAGTAAATGAAAAATAAAGTTTTAATAATATTTGGAATACTGCTTTTAATGTCTGACGGATATGCTGCAAAAAGTAGGAAAATTTCTGTCAGAGTAAATAACTACAACGCAAAAATTACAAGTGAAGAAGCAAAGAATCTTGCACTTAACCATTCTAAAGTATCAAAGGGGTCAGCAAAGGTTACTAAACTTATGCTGGGAAAGGAAAATAAGAAACTTGTGTATGAAGTGGAATTTACCACATCAGATAAGAAATATAAATATGGAATAGATGCAAATACAGGGAAAATATTAACTTATAGCCAAAAGGACAGGGAGCTTGCATTATCAACACCTAGTATTCCTGAGTTTGAAATTCTTACTCCTCGTCCTGCTCCTTCAGTGGAAATAACAAATCAGTACCCTGAGAATTTAGAAGATATAGAGGGAGAATTTAGCAGAGAAAGATACATAGCTAATGACAGAAATAACAATAAACCGGTAAACAATTACAGTTCTGGTGTTTCAAAAAATATAAAGAAATCAGAAAATAAAGAAATACCAAATAAAACAGATTATATTAAAGTTATCCTGCTTCCAGAGGAAAAAGCAAGAGAAATAATACTTCAAAATATTTCAGGTGCAACAGATTCAGATATAACAAGACTTGTAATAAAATATGAAAATAATAGGTTTATTTATTCAGGAAAGGTAAATTATAACGGAAATGAGTATGTTATCAAGCTGGATGGAGTAACAGGAGAAGTTGTAGAATAAATTTAGGTTCTATAATATATGTGGGATGAAAAAGGAAAGAAAAAACAGCATGTATTGGGATTGAATTAACAAAAAGTAGTCAACACTGGGGTTTGAGTAAAAATTTATATAGAACTATAACTTATTGAAAGAAGGAAAGACAAATGAGTGGACCAAAGATAAGCAAAGCAGAATTAGAGGCACGGAAACAAAGACAATTAGCAGAAGAAAAAAGAAGAAAAGCGGATATAATATTTGAAATAAAAAGTAATGAAAATAGGTTTATTCACTCGAATATAGAAATTAATGATTATGAAATTCATGAAAAATTAAATAAAAAGTTTTTAGAAATAAAAGAAAAATATTACAAAAAACTAGAAAAACTGTCTAAAAAAGCAACTTCTAAAAGAAAAGTTCAAGATTTGGAAGACATAAGGAAAAATTTTGAAAATATATTTAATGAATTTAAAGAGAAATATGATGAAATATTTTTAACTCTTGAAAATAATATTAACAAAATTGAGCAAAATAAAATTTACAAAGTGAAAGATGAAATAATTAATTTAATTGATCAGTTTCCTGTGGAAGGAAATAACCAAATGGAACTGATTTCAAAAAAACTGGAAAAACTGATAAAGAAATTTTTAGGGACGGCAGATAGAGATATTAGTAAAATAGAGGATATAAAATTTCAAAATATAAAATTAGAAAAGCGGGAAAGAAAAAAAGGACTTAGTTCTATAAAAAGAGAAAATATAAAACATAACACACTAAGCATTTCTGAAAAACAGGAAGCACAAATAAAGGAAATACAAACAGATGATATTTTGGAAGAAATATCAAATTTTATAAAATCAGATAAATATACTAGAAAAAATAAAAATGAATTTTTATATATGAAACAGGAAATATTAGCATTGAATGAAAATAATGAAATTGATTCAGATATAAAAGAAGCATTGGTATTAGAAAAAATAAATATAATCCAAGAAGAACTGAAAAACATAAAATTTGATAATAGAAAAATAGAATTATTGTATAGTGACTATTTAAAGGAAATATTTTATTCAGGAAAAGAAAATAAAAAATTAATAAAGGATTTTTCATCAAAAGAAGAATTAGAAAAAGAAATAGAATCTTTAAAGATAAAAAATCAGGAAATTACAAAAAGAGATTACATACAGGAGCAGCTTGATGAAGTGATGAGAAAGCATGGATATAACGTAATTGATTCAGCTGATATATTAAAGGATAGAAAAGAAAATGAAATACTTTATGGAGTCAATGATTCTACAGGAATAAATGTTTTTATGTCAGATGACAGTTCGCTAGTAACGATGAAAGTCGTAGGAATTGGATTTGATGAAGAGATTACAGAACGGGAATCAGACAGATTATATGCGGAACAATGTAATTTCTGTTCAATGCACCCTGAATTAGTAGACGAATTAAGAACGAGAGGAATTATATTTGAAGAAAAAAAGTATAATAAGCCTGATAAGAGATATAATTCAAAAATTAAAGTGAAAAATACTGTTAATAACAGAAAATCTAATAGAAAAAAATCAAAAGAGATTACTCAAAATGTAAAAAAAATGTACAGAGGTGAATAAATAGTGAAATGTGAAGAGTGTGGATGGGAATTGGAAGAATCACAAACAGAATGTTCAAATTGTGGTGAAAGTGTGAATGTAAATATCAAAAAAGATGAAAAAGAAAATATACATGAAACAAGTGAAAATGAGGAAAAGGAAGAAAATAGTTCTAAAAACAAAAGTAATACAAAATTAATAGCAGTATGTGTTGATAAAAATTATAGAACAGAAATTGAAGAAGGAGAAGTTGAATTTTATTGTGAAGAATGTCAAGAGTGGCACAGAATAGACGATGACATGTATGTCATAGAAAGAGTACCTGAAGAAACTGAGTCTAAAATCGAAGAAGAAAAGGAAGTAGAAACACAAATAGAAAGTAAAAAAGAAGAAGAAGATTCTGTATTACGTTTAGTTTTAAAAGGCAATGAAAGTGAGTTTATAGAAATACCCAAAAAAGGTGGAATTATTGGAAGAAGTGGAGATTATGGCTCAAAATTTTTTAATGATAGATATTTACTTACAATATCGAGAGAACACTTTGGAATTAAATTTGAAGATGAGGAATGGATGATTTATCATTTAGGTAAAAATGATACGGAAGTAAATGGAGAAAACTTGAAACATGGTACTTTCAAAATCATACGAAATAATGACAGGTTAAGACTTGCCAAAACAATTTCTTTTGAGGTAAGGATAAAATCTTAGATGTATATAGATAGAATAATTTACCCTATTTATACTTTAGGGCCGGGAAAAAGAATTGTGATTTGGACTAAGGGATGTACAAAAGGCTGTCCTAATTGTTCAAATCCTGAACTATGGGATGTGGAAAAGTCTAAAAGTAGAAATGTAAAGGAACTGTTTCAAATAATATATAACATAAGTAGTCAAAATTGTGTTGATGGAATAACTTTTACAGGTGGGGATCCAATTGAACAGTTTGACGAATTAATGGAGCTTATAAAACTTCTTAAAAGTATAACAGATGATATTTTAGTTTATACTGGTGAATATTTTGTAGATTTAAACGAAGAAAAACAGCATAAAATAAAAAAAAATATTGCTGTTTTAATTGATGGACCGTATATACATGACTTAAATTTTAAACATATAAACTTAAGAGGCTCAAAAAATCAGAATATTTTATATTTCAATAAAAAATTAAAATATAAATATAAAGAATATACTAAAAAAGGTAGAATGATACAAAACGTAATGATGGGAGAAAAGCTGATTTCTGTAGGGATACATAATAGACAGGAGGAAAATCATGATAGATAAAAGACCTAAATGGCAAAAGGAGCTCGAAAGTTTTAAAGGGATAAAGTCTACTTTTATAATAGAAGGAAATATAAATGATTTGTATCCTTTTTATGAAGCTGAAGCAGTTGCAACGACAGTGACTAATTATATAGAATTAGACTGGCTATTAATAAAGATATTTAAAATACTTGGAAATTCAAAAATTTCAGAATCACAGGAAGAAAAAGAAAATGAGTTAAAATATGATTTTATTTTTTGCAATCCTGTTTTAGGTTTTTATAATAAAGATATTAGAGAAAATGTGGCTGATATTTTGAAAAAATATGATAAATCAGATAATAGCATTTTTAAAGAAAATACGAGTTCAAATTATAAAATAGATGATATTGAGGCATTTTCTGACATTATAAAAAAAGTTATAACAACCAAAGGAGAAAGACCTGCTGCAGTAGTTATTAATTTTGCCGCAAGATATATTTCGTCTCCAAACTCATTGGATACAAGTGAAAATAATATGTTTATTAATTTATTGGAGTCTTCAATAGGAGCTAGAATAGTAGATGGTTATGTGAATACTCTAATATTAGTAGTTGAGAAATTCAATGATCTTCCTTCATGGTTCTATTACAATAATCCTAATGTTAGAACGATAACCATTCCAAATCCGGATAAAAATATGAGACAAAATTATATAGAAAAAATATATGAAAATGAATTAAAGGATGATTTTGAAAGCAGAGATAAATTTATAGACAACACAGAGGGATTGAAAAATAGAGAACTTAAAGAACTAAAAAATCTTTATAAAAGGTATAAAGAAAAAGATCCTGAATATTCATTACTAGATGCTTTAACAATGTATAAATATGGAATTAAAGAAAATATGTGGGAATCTATAAATGAAGAAAAAGTAAATAATCTTGAGAATAAATTAAAAGAAAGGGTAAAAGGACAAGACAGAGCTGTTAATAAAGCTGTTTCAGTTGTTAAAAGAGCAGTTGTTGGAATGTCAGGACTGCAACATTCATCTAACGGAAGTAAACCAAAAGGAATCCTATTTTTTGCAGGGCCTACCGGAACAGGGAAAACAGAACTTACAAAAGCATTGGCAGAAGAACTTTTTGGGGATGAGAATAATTGTCTAAGATTTGATATGAGTGAATATTCAGAATCTCATTCAGACCAAAAATTGTTTGGGGCACCTCCAGGATATGTAGGATATGAAGCAGGAGGCCAATTGACAAATGCAATTAAAGCAAATCCTTTTTCAATACTTCTTTTTGATGAAATAGAAAAAGCACATCCTTCAATAATGGATAAATTTCTTCAAATCCTAGAAGATGGTAGAATGACAGATGGTCAAGGAAATACCGTATATTTTTCAGAAACATTGATAATTTTTACTTCTAATCTTGGAATAACAAAAAAAATAATAGATTCTTCAGGCAATGAAAGCAGGAAAATGTTAGTAAGTATAGACGAACCTTACGAAAGTATGGAAGAAAAAGTAGTAAACGGAATAAAAGCACATTTTAAACCAGAAGTAGTTAACAGAATTGGAAATAATATAGTTGTATTTGATTTTATAAGAGATGAAGTTTCCAGATTAATAGTTAGTTCGCAAATAAATAAGATAAACAGAAAAATAAGAAAATTGAAAAAAATAGAAATTGTAATTAATGAGGAAATACTGGAATATTATTACAAGTTATCCAGAAAGCAGGAAGTTCTTGAAATGGGAGGAAGGGGAATAGGTAATTTAATTGAAGAAAAGTATATAAATAAATTATCTGATTATATGTTTGATTCAAGAAAGGAAGAAGGGAAAATAGTTGCTTATATTGAAAATGAAGAAATAAAATTTAAAAGAGAGGTATAATTTTTATGTATGAATATTGTTCGAGAAATGATGTAGGGGTGTATTATAAAAATAATGATGATAAATTTATGATTAACGGAGTCATTGTTGAAGAAGGGGATTATGAAGGAGAAACTCAAAATTACATAAGTGCTGTACTGTGTGATGGTGTAGGTGGACAGCAGGAAGGATACAGGGCAGCATTAATGACCCTTGAAAAGTTTAAGGAAGTCTCAAAAGAAAATTTGGGGATAGAGGAAATTATGGATAAGGCTAAAGAAGCGAATGATTTAGTTAGGAAAATCCAAAAAGAAGAAAATAAAGAAAATGGTTTAAAAAACACTTTAGTTGGAATTTATGCGAATGAAGATATTTTTATATATTATAATCTTGGAGATAGTAGAGCTTATAGATACAGAAATGGATATTTTCAAAGACTAACAAGGGATGATTCAAAAGTACAGGATATGATAGATGCTGAAGTTATAACTTATGAGGAAGCAATAAATCATCCTGAAAAAAACATTATTAATAAATGTATCGGATATTCTGATAAATGTGAACTCAATATTTATTCTTCGAGTGTAGGATTAATAAATAATGATATTATATTTTTATGTTCAGATGGAATAACAGATGTTATAGATGACAATACATTAAAGGCAGTTTTTGATAAACAAAAATCTATTAAAGAAACTTTGGAAGAAATACATTCCCTTAGTTTAAAAAATGGAAGTAAGGACAATATAAGTCTAATTATTGTAAAATCAACTCAAAAGTCATAACTATACTGTTGAATATAAATATATATTGAAAAGGAGAAAAAATAAAATGAACGATGATACAAATAGCAGAATCCCTACAATGCCACAAGATGAAAGTGACATAAGAATGGAAACAATGCCGCAAAATGAAAATGATGTGAGAATGGAAACAATGCCGCAGGATAATGATAATATAAGAATAGAAACGATGCCACAGGATGAAAATAATCTAAGATTGGAAACAATGCCACAAGATGGAAATAGTACATCAAGAAAACTTTATTTAAGAGAAAGTGTGGAATATATCTCTGATCCTGGGATTGGGGAGTTATCGTTGACTATAAAACCAGAGGAACAAGTAAATATAACAAGCGGAGAATCAATATTATTTAAAAATAGCGTTTTAAATAATAAAAATGAGAAAGTGGAAGTTAGAGTAAAAATCCTTATAAATTTAGATGTTGATTCGGATGCAGAAAAAATAGAAAATAGAAAAAGAATTTTAGAAACAGTTTATGACAAAAGGACAGAAGTAGAAAAAAATAATTTGGCAAGAGTAATATCCTATGGAAAAGTTATAATTGAAGGAAAAGAACGTTTTGCGGAAATTTACAGATATTATTCAGGGGGAGATTTAGCATCAGGAGGGGAATTTTCGGAAAAATTACCTTTAGAGTATGAAGTTATAAAAGATAAGGTAGTACCTTCATTACTTAAAGCTATAACATATTTGCATGGAAATAATATAGTACATAGAGATATAAAGCCTGAAAATATTTATACTCATAACGGCAATGTTTATTTGGGAGATTTTGGGACAGCCCAATACACTGAAAAAGACATTGACCGTGATAAAAAACAGGTAGGAACACTGGGATATTGTGCCCCTGAATTATTAAATCAAGGTAGAATTACAAAAGAATCAGATTACTATTCACTGGGACAAACTTTGTATACTCTTTATACAGGGAAATTAATGTACGAACATATATTAAAAAATAATAATAAAAAAATTGAAGAAAAAAAAGAAGAAATAAAAGATGAAATGATGAGGGATAAATACTATGGTTTTTCACATTTTAAAAAGGAACATAGACTATTTGAAGCATTAATAAGAGGACTACTAAAATTTGCTCCTAATGATAGATTCAATGAAAGTCATGTGAAAAAATTTATTGAAAACAAAAGTTCGTTATTAAAAGATGCAAAAATGGATGAAGGAACAGAAGTTTTTTTCCATAATTCGTTAGTACTTGATGGAAAACGTCTTTGGAATAAAAATGAAATATTTGAATTTATATTTAATAATAAAAATAAAGTAGATGAAATAATAAATAATGAATATCTATCACGTTATTTTGAAAATGAGAATATGTTATCAGATGCCAGGGAGATAGAACTTATAGAAAAAGAATATCTAAAGGGAAATGATTTTGAAAAAAAATATCAAATATTAAAATTATATAGGTTTTTAAAAGAAGAGAATATATTTTTATGGGATAATGTGGAAATAAAAGATATCCCAGATATTTTGGAAATTTCTCGAGCTGATTTAAAAGAACTTATAAAAAGAGGGACTATACAAGAATTTTTTCAGGAAAAATCTGAAGATAATGACGAATTTATTAGTATTCTGGAAGAGATTAAAAATTATGGTAGTGAATTAATATTTTGCATATTGGATATTTACATTAATAAAAAAGAAGAATATAAATATCAAGGAAAAAATTTAAACAGTATGATTATAGAATGGATAGATAATAAAAATAATCTACTGCCATTATTGGCTTTATTGCATTTGGAAGGATACACTAATATTATCAAAGATGAAAAAGTATATAGTCAATTACAATTTTTAATTGCTCTTGAAGAAAGTGCACAAGAATATAATACTAAAATGGAAATAAGGGAATATCATCTACAAGAAAATCTTAGATATAATAAATTAAAAAACTTTATTAGGGATATTAACAAATATGAAGCTACAGGAACTGAATCTAAAGAAATATTAGAAAATATTAATAATTGTCAAATTGTACCTGAAAAAATGGATATAATCGAAATAGAAAATAGATTATTAAAATTTGAAACAGAATATAAAAAATTTGAAATAAAATTTGAAAATAATCCATATAACGTAATGATGGAATCGTATGATGATGATGTTATTATTACAAGATATTACGGCAAATATTTTAAAGAAGATAACAAATTAAAAAATTACTGTGATATTTTTAAAAAAGAAATTTCAGAAAGAAAGAAATTATTGAAAAAAATAGACGATAGAGATTCCAGAATAAGTATTTTGATCATAATTTCTGTTATAATGTTTGCTTTAGGATATGTTTCAAATATGAGAAATTTGTATGTAGACATTACAAATATTGGAATATGGATAATACTTTTTAAAATAAAATATTTATTTTATGGAATGGGAACATATTGTATAATTAAATCTATAATTTTTATAATATTATCTAAAATGAGAACTTCTAATATTTGGTGGAGAAAATATAATAATTTATTTGATGAAACCTTTGGAGTTGATTATGAAAATCGTATAGAACAGACATATAATTCAATCCTTGCAGGTTCAGAAGGAAAATTTGAGGAAAATTATTCAAAAAGTTTAGAAAAACTAGATGAATTACAGGAAATGTACGCTAAAAGCAGAGATGATTATGAAAAAAGGAAAAAAATAATAGAAAAAATACAGTATATATTACCTTTATTACCTATGTTTGGTATATTTTTCCTTGGTTTTAGAAATGAAGATATTATTTCTAATAATTATTTTTTATTTGAAATATACAGCTATTTCTTATTTCTTTCAATAATGTCTGTATTTCTTATTGAAAATTATCATGGACAGAATTTAAAAATAACACTTTTGATTTTATCATCAATTTCTTTAATAGGGATTTATGTTCATGATAATCCGATAGAATATTCTCTAAAAACTTTAATACCTTGTGGATTAGTACTAGTAGGGCTAGCAACTTTGATATTAAAAAGAAATATAATTCCTGATAATATAAGAGGGATAAAAGGAGCACTTTTTTATATCCTCTTGATACCTGGAATTTTAGTTCCTCTTAATTTTTTAACATCATCTGAAAAAATAGGATGGTTTTTATATACGGTAATGTTAGCTTTACCATCAGTAATAGCACTTTTTACGGGTGAAAATGATGCAACATTTAGTGGAAATAGTGACAAATGGTTTGCAAAATATTTAATATATAAAATTCCATTTGCAGTATTGGGATATTCAATGATAATAATAAATTCATCACCTAATTTTAATACCATTGGAATTTTTAATGGCTTTATTATGCTTCTTTTTGGAGATATTTTAATATTAGCTGTTCTTTTGATTGTTTTAAGTTTAGTATTTTCAATATGATACTTTTATATTTATAGTCAAAACTTTTAGAAGAGAGTTTTAAAAGAGTATTGCCATATACTTAGAATAGATAAATATAATAAATTTAAGTAAAAAATAAAAACAAAAAATAAAAAAGAAAGGCAAGGGATTTTTTATGAAAAAATTAGTTTTATTATTAGGAGTTGTTTTAAGTTGTATAGTATTTGCAGGATATGAACAGGATGTGGAAAAAAAGATGGATCCTATTGAAAAAAATTTAAGAGAAAAAGCAGACAGTGAACCATTAGGAATGGCAGTTGATACATTAGATGAATTGGATCAGTACTGGAAAGCAGAAATGAATAAAATATATGATTTGTATTCAAAAAAAGTTTCTGAGACAGAAAGAAAAAAACTTGCACTAGAACAAAAAAATATAGAAAAAAAAGTTGTTAATCTTGATAAAGAAAGAATAAAATCAAAAGGCTTTGGAAATGGAGCGTTTATAGAACTTCTTAATGCAACAACAGAAATTTATAAAAATAGAACTTTTGAGTTGGCAAGAAGATATGATAATCTAAATAAAAAGTAGTAAAGTGCTGTCTCAAAATATCAAAAATACAAGTGCAATAAATGAATAAATATAGTTTTTACATTAATTTTTAAGTTTTCTTTTTGAGACAGCTCCTTTCTTTAAAAAATAATTCTACATTATTTAAAGTAACTGAGGATAATGTATAATCCTTAAAAATTATTATAAGTTATATAAATTATGCATTTTCTATACTTGTAACTGTATATCCAGCAGATTTTATCAAATCTGAGATAATCTTATCATCAACATTTGAAGAAAATTCAATTTCTGCATTTTTATCTTCAAGATTTATTTTTATATCTTCAGTTTCAGGAAGTCCATAAAAGGCATCCTCCACTTTTTTGGCACAGTGTGAACAGCTCATTCCTTCAATTCCAACAATTTTTTTCATTTTATCATCTCCTATAATAATTTATATATACAAAAATATCATTAATTAGTGAGATTGTCAATAGGAAAAATAATTAGTGCGTAGCTCTATTTACAAATAAAATTATAAAATGTATAATAGATTAATATTTTAAAGCTAAGAAAAGAAGGTGTGTAAAAAATGAATCACTATTTTTCAGAAAAACCTGAAATAAAATCTGAAAAAAAGAGAATAAAATATACAATACAGAATAAAAAATTTGAATTTATAACGGATAACGGTGTATTTTCAAAATCAAAAGTTGATTTTGGGACAGATTTGATGCTAAATGAGTTTTTAAAGAAAAACAGGGGATTAGAAGTCGAAAAAATAAAAATTCTAGATATAGGTTGCGGTTATGGTGTTGTTTCTGTAATACTGAAGTCGTTTTATCCTGAGATTTCGATTACTTTGTCAGATGTTAATGAGAGGGCATTGAAATTGAGTGAGGAAAATTTGAAAAAATACGGTATAAATGATTATTATATAATAAAATCATCTGCATTTGAAAAAATTACAGAAAAATTTGATGTAATATTGTCAAATCCTCCAATTAGGGCAGGAAAAGATATAATATTTAAAATTTATTCGGAAGCGTATGAACATTTAAATGAAAATGGACAATTTTATTGTGTAATACAGACAAAGCATGGCGCTAAGAGTACCCAGAAAAAATTGATGGAGATTTTTGGGAATTGTGACACAGTTACAATTGACGGGGGCTACAGAATTTTTCTTTCAAAAAAATAGAATTTATAAAAACAAATTTAAAACTTTAGAAGTTCTGAAAATATTTTATTATTGTATAAAATAGAAAATCACAAAAATAAAAATTTGAATAATAAAAAAATTTCATTATCAAACATTTGACAATCAAAATAAAATGTGGTATATTCTATTAGTAAATTGAGATTTATATATTGGAGGAATGAGACATGTCAAAAATTGGTATTTTTTATGGTTCAACAACAGGAGTATGCGAAGATGTTGCAAACAAAATCGCAGAACAGCTAGGAGATGCTGATGTGTATAACATAGCAGGAAATGAAGATAAACTTGGAGATTATGATGTTTTAATCCTAGGAACTTCAACTTGGGGATTTGGAGAATTGCAAGCTGACTGGATAGATTCAGTAGATGCTCTAGGTAGCCTTGATTTAAACGGAAAGAAAGTAGCATACTTCGGATCAGGGGATCAATCAAGTTTTGCTGATACATTTGTGGATGGTATAGGGTTACTTAATGATGAAATTGAAAAAACAGGTGCAACTGTTGTAGGACATACAAGTACAGATGGTTATGATTTTAATGAATCCAAAGCATTAGTAGATTCACAATTCTTAGGATTAGCTATTGATGAAGTTAATCAATCAGATTTGACTGATGAAAGGATAGAAGCATGGACGACGGAGTTAAAAAAAGTTTTATAAAATATAATTATGAACTTTTTGCACATCACTTATATGAACTTGATAAAGGATTAAGACATTTAGTTTTACATACTGCACCTATTGAGGCTGCAGATGCCATGATAAGAAAACTAAAGAGAAATGATGTGCCATTTCATATTCAGGAATTGAGTTGTGGTAAAATTAATTTGTTTTTCGGTGAAAAGGAATGTGTGGAAACAATTAAGAAGTTTAAAAATAAAGCTCTTAATAAATATACACCGGAAGAAGATTTTATACTTGGAATTCTTTTGGGATATGATCCGTTGAAACAAACTAAAAGATATTTAAAATTTAAAAATGCGTGTTTAGCTATTGAAAAGTACGAAAAAGATGAAATCAATATTTATTAAATTAAATAATAAGATGTTTATTTATAAATAAGTCTATTTAAAGACGGGAAACACAATAAAATGTGATTTTAGCTATATTATATATAACTAAAATAAATCAATTTTCACGAGTTGATTTTCTCTCCAAAAAGCAAATAAGTCGGCGTATCCACAGCGTCGGCTTTTTTGTATAATCTTTTTTTATAAAAAAAATAATTTAAAATTAAGCTAGAAATTTCACAATTTTTTTAGTATAATAGAAATATAAAAACAAAGAAGTCGTATTATAAATGAAAAAAATGAGATGGAAATATTTTTTCATAATCTAAAATCACACACACGTACAAAGCAAGGAATAAATTTTAGTTTTATGGAAACGATTGATCAGTTTTTTGAGAATAAGGACTATGAAAATTTATTGTATTATTTTGATTATAAGATTTTTTTGTCTGATTATAATGATATTTATGAAGAATAAAATTTATAAAAGTAAAAGTTCAAATGAAAAATAAATTATATGCCTTACAATGCTTAGCTTTGAAAATGTTTTTAAAAATATATTGAAGGAGACTTGACTAAGTTGTAAATGTGAGGTATAATCATTTTAGATGGCAAAATATTACAATGATAACTGAATTATGGATGAAGAGTATAGGAGAGACTCTTATAGGGCACCGAAGGTACAAGTTGATAATTTGCAATTATTAATGAAATTCTCAGGTAAAAGGACTATACTTGGACAAACTCTGAAAAATTTGACAGGGAAATGCTCTAGGCATTTTCTTTTTAGTTTGTAGAGTCAAATGCATTTTCGATACATTTAAGGGAGGGTGAAGTGAAATTATTAACTAATAATCCTGCGTTTTTAAACTATGATAAGAAAAACATAGAAGTGGACTACAGGGAAACGGATTATCTGGGAATATTAAAAATAGCACGTGACTACGTACATGAAAATTACAGAATACTTACACATCCTCTTTATGGGAGTGTAAAACCTAACGAAACTATTTACAGATCTGTAGTTTTAGTTGAGGGAGATTCAACTGACACAGATTCGGTTGTTTTACTGGCTTCAGCTATAGAAACTTTTGAAAAATTCAAAGGGAACAGAAGAACACCGGCATGGATAGACAGGGTCAAGGAAGATTTCAGCGTTATAGACTATGACTTGATAACAAATGCGATTGAAAGAATTGTAAAATAGTATACTAAAAAAATTAAGGAGGATAATATCATGGCAGAGCATTTTGACTTAATCATTATAGGGTCAGGGCCAGGAGGACTGGCAGCAGCTCTATATGCAGCAAGAGGAAGAATGAAGACATTAATTCTTGAAAAAGGGCAGAACGGAGGGCAGGCAGCGATTACTCACCTGATAGAAAACTATCCAGGGTCAATCGAAGATCCAACAGGTCCTAAATTAACTCACAGAATGTTAGAACAGGCTAAAAATTTCGGAGCAGAAGTGAGAAAAGAAGAAGTAGTGGATGTAGACTTTACAGGAAAAGAAAAAATAGTTAAATGTAAAGATGCAGAATATACTGCAAAAGCTGTAGTTATTGCTACAGGAGCAACTCCAAGAAAATTGGATGCACCAGGAATCAGAGAACTTTCAGGAAAAGGAATTTCATACTGTGCAACATGTGATGCAGACTTCTTTAGAGATCTTGAAGTATATGTAGTAGGTGGAGGAAACAGTGCAGTTGAAGAAGCTATCTACCTTACTAAATTTGCAAGACAGGTTCACATTGTTCATATGTTAGATCATTTCCAATGTGAAAGCATCACTTTAGAAAAAGCTAAAGCGGTACCTAATCTTGACATCAGAACAAGAACTGTAGTTCAAGAAGTAAAAGGTGACGGAATACTTGAATCAATAGTATTTAAAAATCTTGATACAGATGAAGTGTATGAAGTTGAAGCCGATGAAGAAGATGGAACAATGGGATTATTCATATTCATAGGATATCAGCCTCAGACAGAACTGTTTAAAGGAAAAGTTGATATAGATGAGTATGGATATATTGTAGCAGGAGAAAGCACTGAAACAAATGTGCCTGGTGTATTCGTAGCAGGAGACTGCAGAGTTAAGGAAGTTCGTCAGGTTGTTACAGCTACAGCAGATGGTGCAGTAGCGGCAATTATGGCTGAAAAATATATAAGTAAAGAATTTGAATAGAGACTACAACTAAATTCATTAAATAATAACTTTATATATATTATTTAAAATTAGAAAAAAGAAAGGTGTGAAGAGGATGTTAGAATTAAACAAAGACAACTTTGAAGCTGAAGTTTTACAAGCTGAAGGATATGTATTTGTAGATTTTTGGAGCCAAGGATGTGAACCTTGTAAGGCTTTGATGCCTGAAGTTCATAAGCTTGCTGAAAAATATGATGGTAAAATGAAATTTGCCGCTCTGGATACTACATCAGCAAGACGTCTGGCTATCAAACAAAGAGTTTTAGGATTACCTACATTAGCTATCTATAAAGATGGTGAAAAAATTGATGAAGTAACAAAAGATGATGCGACTATAGAAAATGTGGAAGCATTAATCAAAAAATATATCTAATAGTAAAGGAGGAGTCATTATGCGTCTTGAGTTAGGCAAGATTTACATAAAGGACATTCAGTTTGCTTCAGAGTCTAAGATTGAAAATAACGTACTATACGTTAATAAGGATGAATTAAGAAAAGCAATTTGGGATGATGAGGCAATAGTATCAGTAGAATTTGACATAGCAAAGCCAGGAGAGAGCGTTCGTATTACACCGGTAAAAGATGTAATAGAACCTCGTGTTAAGGTAGAAGGGAGAGGAGGAATTTTCCCAGGAGTACTATCCAAAGTTGATACTGTAGGAGAAGGAAAAACTATAGCTTTAAAAGGTATGGCTGTAGTAACTACAGGAAAAATCGTTGGGTTCCAAGAAGGTATCGTAGATATGACTGGACCAGGTGCTGAGTATACACCTTTCTCAAAATTGAATAATTTAGTAATTATTGCTGAACCTGCTGAAGGAATAAAACAGCATGAGCATGAAAAAGCAGTACGTTTCATTGGATTCAAAGCTGCTAAATATTTAGGAGAACTCGCAAGAAATTTACAGCCTGAAGAAACAAAAGTATACGAAACAAAACCATTACTTGAACAAATAG
>ERZ773073.794-NODE-794-length-16019-cov-3.477575_pt1 | contig 16019 bp, 16 predicted proteins | sample MGYA00580616_ERZ773073 | MGnify/ENA primary metagenome ERZ773073 (study PRJEB29015, sample SAMEA2737960) | human oral metagenome | biome: human oral; feature: human-associated habitat; material: dental | place: China | collected 2131 ...
CAGTTGGGCCACTTTTCATAGTGCCCCGCAGGCTGGCGGGGGGTTGCGCCCCGCGTCTCCCGGGCAACGACGTGACGGAAAAGCGCAGTCTGCGCTGTTTTGGTTCAATAAGAACTGAGCAAAAGGGACTGCGCAGTTCTTATGAAACGTTCTACTCGGAAGGGCGGACCGGGCGTCGAGCACAGCCAGGTCGCCTTGGGCCCAAGGAGGGCAGGCTCCTACCCGCCCAGGTAGGCCCTCCTCACGTCATCGTCGTGCAGCAGGTCGCCGCCGGTCCCCGTCTTTGAGATCGTGCCCGTCTCGAGGACGTAGCCACGGTCGGCAATCGAGAGCGCCATCGAGGCGTTTTGCTCCACGAGCAGTATCGTCGTGCCCTGTTGGTTGAGCTCCTTGATGATCGAGAAGATCTCATCGACTAGGATCGGGGCCAAGCCCATGGAGGGCTCGTCGAGCATCAACAGCCTCGGCCTGCTCATGAGGGCACGTCCCATGGCAAGCATCTGCTGCTCGCCACCTGACATCGTGCCCGCCGACTGTCCGGCCCTCTCCTTGAGGCGCGGAAAGTGCTTGTAGACTATCTCGAGCGTCTCGGCATTTTCCGCATCCGTTCGGGTGTAGCCACCCATATCGAGGTTCTCGGCAACCGTGAGCTGCGTGAACACGCGCCTGCCCTCGGGGCAGAGCGCAATGCCCTTCTGGACTATCTTGTGGGGCCTCGTGCCCGTGAGGTCCTCCCCCCGAAACTCAACCTGCCCGCTACTTGCCTTGTTAAGGCCTGCGATCGTATTCAGGGTGGTTGACTTTCCCGCACCGTTCGCCCCGATCAAGGTGACTATTTCACCCTCGTTGATCTCGAAGGATATGCCGCGCACAGCCTTGATGGCGCCGTACGAGACGTGCAGGTCCCTGACGCTCAGCAGCGCTGCCATCTAGCTCACCCCCTGCTTGCCCAGGTAGGCCTCGATGACCTTCGGGTCCCTCTGGATCTCCTCGGGCGTACCCTTGGCGATGATCCTGCCGTAGTCGAGCACACCGACGACCTCACAGATCCCCATCACAAGACTCATGTCATGCTCTATCAGAAGGATCGCGATCTGAAACTCGTCGCGGATCTTCTGGATGTTGCCCATGAGCTCCTCGGTCTCGTTGGGGTTCATGCCGGCGGCGGGCTCGTCGAGCAGCAGCACCTTGGGATGGGTCGCCAGGGCCCGCAGGATCTCGAGCCTGCGCTGGGCGCCGTAGGGAAGCCTGCCTGCCCGTTCGGATGCGAGCTCGCGCATGCCAAAGATGTCGAGCAGCTCGAGGGCCCGCTCGTGGAACTGCCGCTCCTGCCTCCAGTGCTGCGGCAGACGCAACATGTCCGTCAGAAGGTGCGTCGACATCGAGTTCGTGAGGCCCACGAGCACGTTTTCTTCCACCGTCATCTGGTCGAAGAGGCGGATGTTCTGGAAGGTGCGCGCGATGCCCATCTTGTTGACCTGCACCATCGACTTACCGGCCGTGTCGTACCCATCGAGCAGAACCGTGCCGCGCGTCGGCCTGTACACGTTGGTAAGCAGATTGAAGATCGTGGTCTTACCGGCACCGTTGGGACCGATGATGCCCGAGATCTCCGTGCGACCGAGGGCGATGGAGAAATTGTCCACCGCCGTCAGCCCGCCAAAGTCGATGCCCAGGCGCTCTGCCTGCAGTATCGGCATGCTACCCAAATCACGCTCGGGAATGAGATTGGCCGTCTCCATCTGGACGAGGATGGGGCGCTTCCTCCTCCGCCTGGCTGTGCTCCCCGTGGCGTCTGCTGAGGCCGTTTCGTCGCCGACCGCACTTTTGGCCGCACCCTTGGCGACAGAGCCAAGTGCCTCTCTTGCGGCATGCTTGAGCTTGGCGGTCGTGGCGGCTCCCATGCTAGGCATCGCCTTTCACCCCCTTGGCTGCAGTCCCATCCTTCCAAGGAAGCCTGCCTCCCATAACGTTTTCTATCCAGCGCGAGAGAGAGAAGTCATAGGCACCCAAGAGACCCTGCGGACGAAAAATCATGACCAGGATCAAGACAATGGCGTAGACGACCATACGGTAGTCCGCAAACGCGCGGAGTGCCTCAGGCAGTATGGTGAGCACCGTAGCCGAGATGGTGGAGCCGAGCATGGATCCCATACCGCCCAAGACCACCATGACCAGGATCTCGATCGACTTCATGAAGCCGAACTTGGCGGGCTCCATGACCCCGATGCAGCCCGCGTAGAGCGCGCCGCCCACGCCCGCGAAGAAGGCCGAACTCACGAAGGCGAGCGTCTTGTAGTAGGTGACGTTGACGCCCGAGGCCTCTGCCGCGATCTCGTTGTCACGGATGGCCAGGATAGCCCTGCCGTGACGCGACTTCATCATGGTATGGATCAAGAAGAGCGAGATGGCCACTACGACGAAGGTATTCATGAAGCTCGTGTAGCTTGGGATGCCCGCGAGGCCCTTGGCACCACCCGTTAGCTCGAAGCCCACGACGCCGTCGATGTTGAGCATGACGACGCGGATGATCTCGGCAAAGCCGAGCGTGATGATAGCCAGGTAGTCACCCTTGAGGCGCAGCGCCGGCACACCTATGATGATGCCAGCGACGGCGGCCATGCCGCCCACGAAGAGGGCGCAAGCCGCAGGCGTGGCGGTCACGAAGTCCCTCATGCCGACGCCGAGGACGGGCATGAGGCGCATGATGAGGATGGAGCAGGAGTAGCCTCCTATTGACATGAACCCGGCATGGCCGAGCGGCAGCTGCCCCAGATAGCCCGTCGCGACGTTGAGCGAGACGGCCATGATGATGTAGATGCCCACCTGCTCGAGCACGCCGGTCTGATAGCGGGTGATGACAGCATTGCTGATCAAAAGCTGGCCGAGCAGGATGGCACCTAAGGTCAGGAGCGCGTTAATCGCGTAGCGCGCCGGCATGGGAAGACCCCTTTGCTTGACGCCCTTTGTGTCGCTGGCACCGGCCAGCGAGTCCTGCCTCTTGTCCACGTCCCTCTTTTCCATGGTCTTCTCCCTACACCTTCTCGTTCATCGTGCGACCGAGGATGCCTGTCGGCCGCACGATGAGCACGACGATAAGCAGGAGGAACACGATGGCGTCCTTCCAGACCGAAAGACCGATGGCCGAGACAAAGACCTCGGCGAAGCCAACGAGAAAGCCGCCGATGACCGCTCCGGGAATGGACCCGATGCCGCCGAGCACTGCGGCGACGAAGGCCTTGGTACCCAGCATGACACCCATGGTGGGCGAGACCTGCGTGTAGGCCATGGCATAGAGCACCGAGCCGATGCCTGCGAGTGCGGAGCCCAACGCGAAGGTGAACGAGATCGTGGTGTTCACGTTGATGCCCATGAGGCGAGCGGCGCCCATGTCCTCCGACACGGCCCTCATGGCCTTGCCAAGCTTCGTCTTCTGGACCAGGAGGGCAAGACCAGCCGTTGCAGCGATCGTCACGACGACGGTCAGGATCGATATGGGCGAGACGCTGACGCCCAAGAGATCGAGCGGGCGAAGGTCGAAATACGGCGGCACCACCTTCGCGTCGGCCCCAAACATGAGCTGTGCGCCGTTCTCCAAGAAGTACGAGACGCCGATGGCCGTGATGAGGATGGAGAGCCTGGGGGCGCTGCGCAGCGGCGCATACGCGATCTTGTCGATCAAGACGCCCAGCAGCGTGCAGCCCACAATCGAGAGGATGATGGCGAGGGCAGGGTGAAGTCCCAGCTGCGCCATCACAACCCAGGAGATGTAGCCACCGATCATGATGATGTCGCCGTGGGCGAAGTTGAGCAGCAGGATGATGCCATACACCATCGTATAGCCGAGGGCGACGAGCGCATAGATACTGCCGAGCTGCAGGCCGTTCAGCAGCTGCGTCAGAATCGTCATGAACAACACTTCCTCTCTCGTACGCCGATGCGGGCGCGGCACGCGCAGGAAACGCAACAGACAAGCTCAAGGCGCCAGAGGCGACTGCCCCAGCGCCTTGTCTGCTTGTGGCTGTGGGCCGCTTCCTACTTCGCTTCTATAGAACTGAATACCTTTTGTGATCCACCCTCGAAGGTGATGATCAGAGTCGGCTTCACGGGGTCTCCCGAACCCTCGTACCTGATGGTCCCCGTGACACCCTCGACGCTCCCAGCCTTCACGGCGTCGATGATGGCCTGCTTGTAGTCCTCGGTACCCGCCTTCGCCTTGCCCTCGGTCTCGACGGTCTTGATGGCCTGGCAGAGCACCATGGCGGCATCATAGCCGAGCGCGCTGAAGTTACCAGGCGTCTCGCCGTTGTGGGCCGCCTTGAAGTCAGAGATGAACTTCCGGACCTTCTCGTCGGGGTTCTCGGCGACGAAGGAGCAGTCATAGAAGCAGCCCTCAAGGTCGTTGGCACTGGCGTACTCCTCGTCACCGCCCACGATGTTGGACCAGCCGTCCGCCCCAAGGATGGGTCCCTTGTAGCCAAGCTGGCGGGCCTGGGTCACGATGTTGCCGTCGTCCTTGTAGTAGTTAGGCGAGAGAATCGCGTCGGGCTTGGTGGCGATGATGGTCGTGAGCTGCCCTTTGAAGTCGACGTCACCGTCGGCATATCCTTGCTGGGTAGTGACGGTGATGCCGTTGGCCTGGGCCTTCTCGACAAAGGCATCATTGACGCCCTTCTCGTAGGCCCCGCCGGAGTTATAGATGGTGCCTACCGCCTTGTAGCCTCGCTCGGCTGCGAAGTCTGCCAGGAGCTTGCCCTGGTAGGGATCGGTGATGCAGGCGCGAAACGCGTTGGGTCCATAGGTGATGAAGTCCGCAGCCGTCGCAGAGGCCGAGACGATCGGCATGTTGTCATTGACGGAGGTCTGGGCGATCGCAACTGAGGGCGCAGATGTCACGTCACCGATGATGCCGACGACACCGTCCTCGACCATCTTGTTGTAGACGTTCTTTGCCTCGGTGGCGTTGCCCTTCTCGTCTTGGGCGTCGAGCTCGATCTTCTTGCCGTTGGCGCCTCCCTCGTCATTGAACTTCGAGACATAGAGCTCTGCGCCCGCGCGGACGGCAAGACCGTACTGGGCGACGTCGCCCGTGTAGGGTCCCATGATACCGACCTTGATGGTGTCGGAGTTAGCTCCGGAGCCCGACGACGATCCACACCCAGAAAGAATGGATGCGCCACCTATGCCAGCAGCTATGCCGCCGAGCTTGACAAACGTACGCCTATTGAATGTGTGAGCCATCTCGTCCTCCCTGAAAGATAGGTCACCGATCACATTTCTGCCAGTGACTGACATCCTATACCATATCCATTTCCTTCAGTTCTGTATTGGTTTACTGCTGAGATGTAGTGTATTCGTAACACTCTCATTGCTACCCGCCTACCCGCGTGACGCACGACACCCTCTGTGACTGCGCGTGCGCAGCGCACATAGCGCACGCGCAAGGGCATATCCGATGCAAACCCCCGCAAGATCGATGAACACGTCTCTCACAGACCCCTCGCGTCCTGGCACGAACAGCTGGATCGTCTCGTCCACGATGGGTGTCATCACCATGACGACACGCGATGACAGCCAGAGCCGTCTTTCTGGTCGCACGCCGGGCTGGCTACGGCACAGAAAAAAGGCCAGGACCCCCAGCATCGCGTACTCCGAAACATGTGCGCATTTCCTCACGACGAAGGTCGCGAGTGCGATGTCTGAGAGCCCCAGCCTTTGGAGGAGGGGCAGTGCGAACAATACGAAACGCGTGCTCTCGTTGGCGGAGTCCGTGCCATTCATGAGCGAATGAGCCCAGATGAAACAGACCCACAGCGCCACGAGGATAGCTCTATACAGCAGCCTCCTATGCTGCCGCACGAGTGGCCATGTGCTTGGGCTTGCGAACGTCCTCGCCGCCGCTGCGATGGTCTGCGGTCGGCGTGGTGGGAGCAGGTACCTGAGAGGATGTTCCCACATTGGTCCTCACGGCTGCCGCAGGACGAGTCCCGCTTCCCATCTGAGGAGATACGGCGGGCGCTTGCCTTGCCTGCCTCGCGCCGTTGGTGGGCGTACCGCCGGGCGTGCCCGGCAGACCGGACGGGGCCGAAGGCGTCACAGCTCCCCTAGCCGGGACAGCCGCCGGTGAGGCCGTCACAGACGGACGTACAGCGGCCACAGACGAGCTTGCGGCTGCGGCAACAGGAGTGGATGCGCCGAGCGCCGGGCCCGCAGACACGGGAGCAGAGACGGTCGGACGCGCGACGGGGGCCGCATGGGCTCCCTGGTACGCCTCCTCGGCAGCTGCGTCCTCCTCGTCCACCGCGACCAGCATCCTCTGAAGCCTCATGAGGTCAATGGACGTCATGCCTGCCTCATGCTGCTTGGCCTTGTTCTTGATGTGGTGGGTTGCCGTGGAGATCGACACGTAGGCCACAACCGCAACTGCTGCGGCGATGATCGGAAGCAGCGCGCTTATATCCTCAGAGGAGAGGCCCGCTGTCGATTCGGCCATGGTAATACGGGGAGCCAGAGCCGATGCAAAGCTGGCGGCCCCTATGGCTAACGCCATACCTTTCACTAGTTCCTTCTTCATCTGCTACCTCCATTGCTGCCAATCGTTTCCGCACTCCATATAGGAACACTCATGCCGGGCAACAACATAAGACGGATGGCTGTGGTAGCTCTGTCTTGCAACGGCCTACTTCGTCTTATCTGCATGCACCGTCATCTAAAAATGAGTGATCCTATCCCTCATTTGCTTTACCCTAGCACGTTCTCGAAAGAATGTAAATAAGAAATAGTACAGTTTCTAAATTTTTTTCTAAATACTCGGCATGCACCATGCAAGGCCCACAAACGGACCTGTCGAAGACCAAGAGGCGTGCGAGCCTCTCGATGAGCTCTACGTTAGGCGTCCCGTCAGGCATCAAGCGCCCGACAGGACGCCGATGGATGATCTGTTGTTGGTAAGCAGCCTGACATAGGCACTGGTATCCATCACATGGGGCTTAGCATCCGCCTCATGGGAACGTATGGGCAGGGTCCTGGAGAGCGTGGAGCCGACGCTGTGCTTCGCCCCCCTCCTGCCGGCCGGTCGCCTCGCATGACGTGGCGCCGACGCATCAAAGGGACGGGACGACTGATAGTTGAGCGTGATCGTCTCGTCCATAGCGGCAAGAGCCGCCTCCCATATGTCCTCGTGATCGAGATCGCTGGCCACGCGCTTGGCCGGATAGATTCCCTGGTTGACCTCAGGCACCCGCCTGGCGATGATTCGCGACCTCGCGCGGGCACGGGCCGCTGATGCCCGCTGCCCGCCAGGCCCAAAGGCAGTGCCGACCCGCAGCCCGCCACCTACCTTCGCTGCCCAAGACGGGAGTCCAAGCTGGCCCTTCTCGTACAGCTGCGACGTAGCCCCGCCCCTTGTGTCGCCTGTGCCTCGCGCTGTGACGCCCAGCCGCCTCGCAATGATATCCGCTCTCGAACCTTGTTCTCTCATCTGCGCCGCACCTCCAATGTCCGCCACTTCACGGGCACGCACAGAGGCGACGTCTTCCGTAGCTACGGTTACACTACTCCCATGGGAGGTCTGCGTAAGGCGGCGGGGTACGTGTTATCTGCAAGTGCCGTCCAGCCCTTAAGGATGAGATCCAAGATGGGCTGCTTTGTATGATAACACGGACCCCGACAAAAGCAAGTGAGACAAGGCGCACGCCGCCGCCGGCGGGTGCGCCCCAAAGGATGCGGGAAGGATGTGGCTGCGCGGGAGCTCAGGCGATGTACTCGTCAGGCGATGTACTCGTTGCTCTGCTGCGCCTTCTTGGCGGAGCGGATAAGGAACTCCTCGTTGTCGCTGGTCGCCCTGAGGCCCTTGACCAACACCGAGGCGGCACGTTCGACGTTGTTCATGTTGGCGAGCACGCGGCGTATGCCCCATACGAAGGGCTGGATCTCGGACCTGATGAGCAGCTCCTCGTTTCGCGTACCCGACGCGACCGGGTCGATGGCGGGGAAGATGCGCCGGTCGGCAAGGTCGCGATCGAGCTTGAGCTCCATGTTGCCAGTGCCCTTGAACTCCTCGAAGATGACCTCATCCATCTTGGACCCGGTGTCGACGAGCGCCGAGGCGATGATGGTAAGAGACCCTCCACCCTCGATGTTACGCGCCGCGCCCAAGAACTTCTTGGGCGGATAGAGCGCCGCTGAGTCGACGCCACCAGAGAGGATACGGCCGCTGGGAGGCTGGGCCAGATTGTAGGCGCGAGCAAGGCGCGTGATGGAGTCGAGCACCACGACGACGTCCTCCCCCAGTTCCACAAGACGCTTCGCGTGCTCGATGACGAGCTCGGAGACGGCCGTGTGGTTTGACGCGGGCATGTCGAAGGTCGAGGCGACAACCTCACCCTTGATGGAGCGCTCCATGTCGGTGACCTCCTCGGGGCGCTCGTCGACGAGCAGGCAGAGGAGGTGCACCTCGGGGTTGTTCGAGGCGATGGACTGGCAGATCCGCTTGAGCACGGTGGTCTTGCCAGCCTTCGGGGGACTCACGATAAGGCCGCGCTGACCTTTACCGATGGGGGCTACGAGATCGATGGCCCTTCCCGTTATGGAATCCTTGCCGCATTCCATGACAAGACGCTGGTTGGGAAAGATGGGCGTGAGGTCACGGAAGCGCGGACGCTGCCTTAGCTCGTCGAGAGGGCGACCGTTGACCGTCTCGACCTTCTGAAGGGGTGGATACTTGCTGTTGTTGGAGCGGGCCGGACCAACCGATCACTTGATCCTGTCACCGGGTCGCAGCCCGTACTGGCGGATGAGCTGCTGGTGTACGAAGGCGTCGTCGTCACCCGTCATGTAGTTGCCGGTACGCAGGAAGGCGTAACCCTCGTTCTGGACGTCCAACACGCCCTCGACCGGCCTGAAGCCCTCTGCACGTGCGGCGGCCTCATAGATGGTCTCCACGAGCGCCGCCTTCTTGAGGCCTACATACTCGACACCAAGTTGGGCCGCCTTGCTCCTGAGCTCAGCCACCCTCATGGACGCGAGCTCCTCGCGAGAGAGGCTGGGCTCAAAGCTCTGTTCCTGCTGGTTACGACGGTTTCGGCGGTTGCGGCGGCTGCCACGCTGGCTACCGCTGGCGTTGCCGTTTGTGTTGGCGTTGGTGTTTGCGCTACCGTTGGCGTTATTGCCGGGACCGCCGCTCGCAGCTGTGTCATCCTTGCGCTCACGCCTGCCGCGCCTCTGACGTCCTCCCTCGCCTCTCTCGTCCTGGGACTGGGGCTGTCCCTCCTCCAGAGAAGCCTGTCGGGAAACGTCCTGGGCGTCAACACCAGCCTCGCTGGCCTGTGCCCCATCGTCCTGCTCAAAGGTAGGAGAGTTCGCCCTCTTCTTGCGGTGCCTCTTGGGTGCTGCCTCGGCTACGTTCGCGTCGGCCTCGGCAAGGGTGGCTACCGGCGGCTCATGGATGACCGCAGATGCTTGCGTCGCCTCCTGCGTCACTTTGGTCATCGCGTTGACATCCAAGGCGACCTGCTCGCCTTCGCTTTTGACCTTACGGGGGCGACCACGGCGTCGCTTCGGCACTGGCTTTGCTACCTCGACCTCGGCCGGGGTGCTCTTTTCCGATTCGCTTACACCGCCATCGGTTGCAGCTGGCGTCGGATGAGCCGCGCTGACCTCGCTCCCAGCAGCCACCGGAGCAACGATCCCGGGAAATAGCGTGCTGTCCTGACCGGCAGGCTGTCCGGATGACTCAAACTCCCGCGACTGCTGCATCTCGCTTGTGCCTTCTTCTGCCATGTAGTCCTTCCCTACCTTCTATGAAAGCCGAACTGCAAATCTCAACACTGTCCGCCCAAGGCTCGAGACGCTTCTCCTGCACACCGTGACATCTCGGCTCGCGCCCCCTCAGGGCCGGCGAGAATGTCTTGTGTACTGTGCGAGAAGCAAAGGATTTCCTGAGGGCCGTACCCTTGCGGCCCCAACATTTCCAAGAGTATACCAATGACTGCGCCCGCGCAAGACGCAAAAGTCGCTCCCTGCAGCCGCGAAATGAACCCACCTTCTCCAGGTGGGTGCCCTCATCGCAGGTTCCAGCTTCCTCAACAACGGAGGATACCTGTACTGATAACGATATGCAGGCTCCCTCAAAACGCTTGTCGGTTCACCCAGTTGTTGCCGCAGGGAGGCGACAACTCCACTATACGTGAGCCAGACACCAATACCAGTCTTGACTTGCACTCATTAATGTTCAAGACTAGAGGGTAGTGATTTTTTTCATCAGCACCTGCTCGGGTCAGACGCTTACAGATCACATACTAAGGGGACGTGCCCTCATATGCCAAGATCGTGGTTAATCCACCTCTGCCTGTTTTTTGCGGCGCTCGTGACAACACTTCTGGTCACGCCCCTCGCAAAGAGGGTTGCCTGGACACTGGGGGCGGTGGACAGGCCTGGCGCCAGACGCATCAACAAGAAGACGGTTCCACGTATGGGCGGCATCGCCGTGTTCATGGGCATCGTGGCGGCCTTCATCACACAGTATCTAGGCACGATCTTTCTTGGCTGGCCGACGGTGTTTGCCCCCGCGCCGCACTTCTCTAGCATGGACTACCACAGGATCGCCCTGGGCCTTGTCACCATCTTCCTCACGGGAGCCCTCGATGACGTCTTCCAGCTCACGCCCTGGCAGAAGCTCCTTGGCCAACTCGTCTCGGCAGGCATCGCCGTCTCGGGTGGGCTTGTCATCGGGACGATCGTGAACCCCTTCACGGAGGGTCCCCTGTTCTTAGGTTGGCTTGCCTACCCCATCACGGTCATCTACCTCGTTGCCTACGTCAACATCTTCAACCTCATCGATGGCTTGGACGGTCTGGCGACCGGCATCGCGGGCATCGCCGCGATGACGATGTTCATCCTCTCCGTTCTTGCGGGTAGACACGACTCTGCCGCCTTGGCCATAGCCCTCGTGGGTGCAGCGATCGGCTTTCTCTTCTACAACTTCAACCCCGCCTCGATTTTTCTGGGCGACTCGGGCTCACTGCTTCTGGGCTACGTGCTGGGCGTGGTCTCTCTGCTCTCGGTCACGCGCGTGGCGGGCCTCACCACCATCATCGTCCCCTTGGTCGTGGCAGCGGTACCCATCATCGACACCTTCTCGGCCATCGTCAGGCGAAGTCGCGCCCATGTGAGCATAGGGCAGGCGGACCGTGGGCACATTCATCATCGTCTTATCGACGAGGGATTTAATCAAAGACAGGCTGTGCTACTCATCTATGGGTGGACGGCGTTTTTGTGCCTTGGCACCTTCGTAATGACCCAGGTAGCCATTCTGCCTCGTATCGCCATCTTCTTCGTGCTCCTCGTGGTGTCGGCCATCCTCGCCAACCAACTCCACCTCTTCAAGCCGGTGCTCCTGCACCACACTAATCCGAAGACGGGCGACGACGAGCTCGTAGACCAGGACAGCCCCGACTTCGAGGAGGCGGAGGAGGAGTTTGAGGAGGAGAGGGCCGGAAGGCGTCATCTGCCGTAGGGGGCGAGGCGTATGGCGCGACGTCGGTGGCGGGACGGCGGCAGGTGGGCGTCAACTTATCCCAAGATGTTGCCAAATGTGACACTATGACCTGAGTCCCACCGCATCTTTCCGTGAGGGTCCGTACCCAGAATGCGCCTTTCCGTCATGTCACCGCCCGAAAGGGTCGCGGGGAAACCGCCCCCCAGATTGCGGGGTACCGTGTTTTGGGAATCAACTGGGCAAACGTGCCCGGAAAGGTACCCGCCAAGCTGCGGGGCGGTTTGTGCCAGGGTACGCAAACCTCGGCCTGGGGCCTAGCCTCACGGAAAGACACACTTTGGAGTTCAAAGAGAAAGAGGCGGAGAAGGTGTCGCTTGCTGTAGACACACAGCACAGTTCCCAGCCAGAAACCAGAGTCCCCTGCAACGAGCAAGGTCCAGCGGCTAGCCCCAGAGACTCAGCGCAGGCAAGCTGGAAACTCAACCATTGATCGCGTCCTCGTGATCGTCCCTGCGACGAAGGAGAAGCCCTGATCCGATGCTCAGTATGCCGAGGAAAAACGGGAGGGTAGCAGGCATGGAGGAAGATGGGTCGTCCATCTGAGGCAGGAGGCTCTTCTCTGAATTGCCACCCGTTGCCTTTTTGCGATCGGTAATGCCATCGGAGGCAGGGGTGGGGTCAGGATCCCGGTCAGCGTCATCACCTTGATTGCCAGCGCCGCTGCTGACAAACCTGTTGCGAACGCCCTCGCCCTCCGCATCGTTTGAGCCCGCAGCACCGTTGCCGCTCGAGTTCATCTGAGACAGTGTGCCTCTGCCTCTAGGTGCACCATTCCCGGCCCCAGATGTACCCTCTCCTGGACGTGCGGGGGCAGAGGGACCGTTTCCATCAGGTGTGGGGGCATCAGGCGTGGAAGCATCTGCTGAGCCGGAACCCTTGTCTGGTGTCGAGGGGGCCTTCGAGGCGTTATCGCCAGCATCTCCCCCACTCCCCTTGCCCTGGTCGCCAGCACCACTGCCATTCTCAGGGGCATTGCCACCCGTATTAACCGGACCCAAAGCGACGATGAAGCCCGAATGGTCTCCTGTCAACTTGTCAAGGGCAGACTGATCAGGCAGACCTCCTTGGTGATTCGCAGAGGTCTCGGCAGAGGTTAGCGACTTTGTGGCACATTCCACAACGTGCCTTTCCAGTACATTCAAGTCCTTTTCCTCGAAGTAGCCCGCATTCTGGATGTGTTTCAGGGACTCAACGGCACTAGCAGTGCTCCCCGAGAGGCCAAGAGAGTACATGCGATACGTCGAGGTCATGGACTGGGCCTGTCGCTGGGCGGAGTCACCGGTGACAGACGTGCCATTCGATATGGTCACGATGCTCTTGACGTATACGTCGGATGGGGCACTCTCGAGACGCCTTGCCGTGGCATCGACGCTCTGAAGGCCTGCACCTGCGTTCACACCAGCGTTCCCACCACTACTCATCCGCGTGTCAACGAAAGACTTCACGTCATCAAACTTACCTGTGAAAGGAAGGACAGCATTTGAGCGACCACAGCAAACGATCGCGACCCTTGCCTTCGCATCGGACTCGAGAATCCCCTTGCCAATCCTCTTCGCGGCCTCCTTGAGGCTCTCCCTCGAGCGTGGTGCCATGCTCGCAGAGTCATCCAACAGGAGCACGACGGCGTTGTGCGCGCCGGGCTGAGCCTTTGTGTCACGTCCCTGGGCACATGCCTGTGAGGGAAGTGTGGCACCGCACGTCAAAGCGAGCACGATGGACACCGAGAGGGCGCCGAACATCTTGCGAAGAGCGAAGAGCTTACCTTTCACTGAGATCCTCCGTTATCGACCTATATCAACCACGCGACTGACTATATTAACTGAATAGAAGCTTAGTTATTAGGACTCAGTAATAAGCACGAGAGAAACACAAAGTCCAAGCCTCCCTCTGGCCTCTCCCCTATTTTGCCACGAATAGAGCGGCCCGCGTCCCGCAAGCAAAAGGCTTTCGGGACGCGGGCACATGGTACGTCAGTGAGGACAACGAACCTCAAGTTGTAAGCGAGAGGGACTTAGCCATCGACCCCACCTGAGTCGGCATCGCCACGCCTGCGCCTGAGCACGATGCCGAGTACGGTGGCAAGAGCACCAAGGACAGCGAGCGGAAGAGCCATGAAGAGCGGCGAAGAGTCACCCGTCTTCGGCAGGTCGCCACCACCTCTCTCAGGCTGGACGTCCGACACCCTCGCGGACCCCGCGTTGCCATTAAACGTGGATGACACCTTTGATCCTTGGTCTGTGGGTCCCGGAGTCCCGTCATCACCCTTGTTCTGCTTATTATCATCCTTACCCTGCTTGGCACGTTGGCCCTGTGACCCAAAGACCAACCCCTGTCCCTTGCGCTGGGCCAGCGCGAGGGCAGCCCCATGTCCCGCCATACAAAAAGCCCTCGTGACACACTCGTGTCACGAGGGCTTCACCACGGACGCCTGGGGCGCCCACATAATCGCAGGGCGAGCTGCTTACTTAGCCTCGTCGAGGGCCTTCTTGGCCACCGTAGCGAGATCGGCGAACGCGGCGTCGTCCTCATAGGCGATCTGGGCGAGGACTTTGCGGTCGAGCTCGACGCCCGCAAGCTTCAGGCCATGCATGAACCTGCTGTACGAGAGCTCGTTCATGCGGGCGGCAGCGTTGATACGCTGGATCCACAGGGCGCGGATGTCGCGCTTCTTGTTGCGACGGTCACGGTAGGCATACTGCCCAGAGTGCTGGACCTGCTCCTTCATGCCACGGAAGGTGCGGGAGCGGGCGCCATAATACCCCTTGGAGCGCTCGACTAGGGTCTGGCGCTTCTTGCGACCGGCAACTGCGCGCTTGACACGTGCCATATCTCATCAACTCCTTGGTATTTCTCAAAAGAGCGTGCGCATGCGCAGCTCGTGCTCTAGTGCTTGCTTCCTATACGCTGCGAGACAACCTTGGCGTCTCCAGGGGTGAGCTCGGCTTCCTTACGAAAGCCCCGGATGCGCTTCTGAGACTTCTTGGTAAGGATGTGGCTCTTGAACGCCTTCGCGCGCATGATCTTGCCTGTGCCGGTCCGACGGAAGCGCTTTGCCGAACCTTTGTGCGTCTTCATCTTGGGCATGCTTAGCTCTCCTTCTCGCTCTCGGCGTCGCCCTTGGGCCCCTTCTCGCTAAAGGCTCCCTTGATGGGGGCGACGAGCATGTGCATATTGCGACCCTCCATCTTAGGCTGCTGCTCGACCGTCGCATAGGGCGCGAGGTCCTCGGCCAACCTATCGAGCACCATCCTGCCCTGCTCGGGATGGGCCATCTCGCGACCGCGAAACATGATGGTGATCTTGACCCGCGCGCCCCTCTTGAGGAAGCGCATGACATGGTTCTTCTTCGTGGTGTAGTCACCCACATCGATCTTGGGACGAAACTTCATCTCCTTGACCTCGACCCTGATCTGCTTCTTGCGGGCGGCCTTGGCCTTACGGTCCTGTTCGTACCTGTACTTGCGGTAATCCATCACCTTGCAGACGGGTGGATCCGCGTTGGGGGCGATCTCCACGAGGTCGAGGCCCTGATCGCTCGCGACACGCAAAGTGTCGCTTAGGCCAAAGAGACCCAGCTGAGAGCCATCGACACCAATGAGGCGGCACGTGCGTGCGGTAATCTCGCGGTTGATGCGAGGTCCATCGTTCTTGGCTATCTTCTACACCTTCCCTTCCTCGCGACGTTCCCGTCGCATTTGCGTGCTGACGCGCGCCGGGTCCCTTGCATAAAAAAGCTCCCGACGCAGATAGCGTCTAGGAGACAAGATCCACCAAGGCAGAAGGGAACTCTGTTGTCTGACCAGACGGCTACCGTGCGGCGCCATGTAGGTGGGGGCCCAACACCGACCCCGCTTTCCAAATGCATGCCTATCTTAGGCATGCGAGAGCGGCCACGCAAGGGCAAAGCCTACCCTTGCCTGCCTCCTGTCCAGAAATACGCAAAGCGACCACGACTTGATAGACGCGCCCTTGAGCTGAGGTCTGCGGGTGCGGCGCGGGAGGCCAAGGGTACGGCGCAGGGGGCCTTGAGGAAGCTGATGAATGCTGTCAGCTATCCTGTCTACGGCGCAGGGGGCCGCAGGGACGCTGCGGGTGCGGCGCAGGGTGAGGACGAAAGCCCAAAGCTACACTCCAAGCAGGCCGTACGCCCCCGCACTCACCCAGAAGACCACCTGCAGCACCAGTGAGGCCCCAAGCAGTGACCAAACCGCCTTTCTCCCGCCGTCCTTCCCATCGAGCTGCGCCACGAAGTAGGCTGCAGGAAGCGCCACAGGCACAATGTAGCGAAAGTTAGACGAGCACGAGAAAGGCTCGCTCAGCGATAAGTAGACAAGTCCCAGCACGTAGCTAAAAAACACGACGCCCATGAAGATTGTGCCCGCCTTGACGCCAAACGTTTTCGATCGTAGGTTGATCGTGGCGCGCAAGATGCCTACGAACACGGCAATGGTAAGGAGCGCGC
>ERZ773073.799-NODE-799-length-15990-cov-8.388516_pt1 | contig 15990 bp, 4 predicted proteins | sample MGYA00580616_ERZ773073 | MGnify/ENA primary metagenome ERZ773073 (study PRJEB29015, sample SAMEA2737960) | human oral metagenome | biome: human oral; feature: human-associated habitat; material: dental | place: China | collected 2131 ...
AAGCACGAGTTTTATCTTTTGATACAGTAACATTTGTTGTTACTCCATCAAGATTTTTAACTCTTCCCCAAGTAGATATATAATTTCCTGTATTAGGTGTAGAACCTAAGTTTACACTGTTTACATTTATATTTTGACCATTTAAATTATAAGTACTATTATTATGAAAATTACGGCTACCATCAGAACTTAGTGCTGCCTGAGGAAGTATAAAGTCAACTGCTCTTACAGTTGGTGCTGTAACAGTTATAGCTCCAACATCTCCTGGCGTTGATATATTTAAAGCTTCTATAGTTGGCGGTGTTACTGTTATTGTTATTGCAGGTGCTGCCGGTATAGTCGGTGCTGTTACACTCGGAATTGTAATATTAGGTGCTGCAAGTGGTGTATTTACCTGTGGATTGATAACAGGCGCTTCTATTATTTCAACAGTCGGCTCAGCTACATTTAATGAAACAGCTTCTTTTTTTACTTCCTTTGGAGAAATTCTCGCAAGTATTTCAACTTCATTAAGAGGCTCCTGAATTTTTCTTAATTCTACTAATCCCCATCTAACTTCTCCATTTACTGATGAACCATTACTCATATCAAAGTTGATACTTGAAAAAGCATCTCCATTGGCATTTTTCCATGAAGTCTGAGAATCATTTCCCGGAGTTATTGGCATACCCATAGCTCCCAATGCATCTGAAGAAGCTAGTGCATTTTTCATTTTCCAGTTATTTCTGAAATACAATCCATTGTATTGGTACATATCCTGTTTATCTCCATGCCCATCCTCAGAAACAATATGGGCATTAGAAAAAAAGTTCATACCAAATTGCCATGAACTCCACGGTGATTTTACCACATGATCTCCCTGCTCCATTAACTGAATCAGCTCAAGGTTCGCTCCTCTCATATATTTCTTATTTTGAGCTTTTGCTGTTTTCAATAAAGCTTTTGTTTTATTAAATGCATTTTTTATATTTTCATCTGATTTATCATTATTATCATTTGTTTTTACAGTATTAGATGACCACAACATTCCTGTACTGGCTCCAAAAGTTCCTATTGCAAGCATCAAGTTTCTCGAATATCTTAATACTTTATAATGCTTATCATACATTCCAAATTTTCTTTCTGTATTTTTCGATTTATTATTCATACTTCCACTCCTTTGCTCCTAATTTCATCACGAATAAATTGCCGAGCATTTTTATTAAACTTCATTTTTATGTTTATCTTATAATTAAATTAGTTTTTATTTTAATAATATCATTTTTATTAATTTTTTTCAACTTTTATTTATAGAAAATAAATATCTTCAGCTCTTTTCATAATTATAGCTGAAGATATTTACGTAATTATTTATATTTCCTTATGTAAAACAAAAACTAATATTTTAAATTAATAAATTGCTCTGAATCCTATTCCTCCTCTTATATTATTTCCTTTTGTATCATAACCTCCATTCAATGTAAATCCTATTCTCTGATTTTCAATTCCAATATTCAGATCAGCCTTAAAGTTTCCTTTTCTATCTTCCTTTTCTCCTCTTATGTTAAATTGAGACGCATCTGTAAATGAAACTTTTGCTTTATTATTAACATCTCTAATTTTTCCTAGCTCATTTTCATAACCTATTCCAAATGCTGCTACAAATGTTGTTTTTAAAGCCATTGGCTGTCTATATTTAAATTCTGTACCAATTTCAGGTTTTATTGAATAGTAGTCATTTTCTTCTACATCAAGCCTCATTTCTCCTGTTTTTTCCTTAATATCTCCAAATCTTCCATATTCAAGCTTTAGACTTCCATATGGCTTGATACTTATTCTTTCGCTTGTTCTAAATTCCTTGCTAAGTTCATTTTTAACTGCAGCACCATATGAACTGTAGGATGCTTTTGCACTGAAAATCTCATCTACTACAAGGTATTTTCTGTGTATATCACTTATTGCCGCATAGCTTTCTCCTGAAACTGTCCATTGAAGGCTTCCGTTATGATCCTTTGCAGGAGACATTGTTTTAAAGATTCCAAGCTTAATCATAGATGTATTTTCTTTTGAACCACCTATATCTTTAAATTTAAATCTACTGTTTACTACACCTGCATACCATCCTGAACTTTTTCCAAGCTTGATTTCTTCATTTTCATGAACATAGGCAACTCCATAAGAATTTCTTGTATAATCTATTATTCCTGCACTATTTGTCTTGTATTCGTCTTTCATTCCAAATGTTGTTATTTTGTTAGACTGTCTAGATGTAGTATTCCATTCTTTTCTCAAATTAGTAAACTCTTTATCCAGTGATTTTCCTACAGAATACAATCTATACTGTACATTTCCATACTGATGTCCCATCATCTCATCAAATGCCTGAGCAAGCAGAACCTGCTCATTGTTACCTATACCATTCAGTTTATCAAAAAGTCTTTTTTCAGATGATCCAAGTTCATTTTTATCATATCTCTGTTCCAGTCCGTCTGCAAAATTAAAGGAATTATCCTTTTTAGGAACAAATGCTGTATAAGGTATTTTTGCCATTACAACTTTTTCAATTTTCCCTGTCTGTAGATTCAGCTGCGGTGTTGCCATCCATGTCAATGAACCTGAATATGGTGTGAAATTAAATATTCCTGCATTTGTCTGAGCAAGGAAAGGCTTCAATATTTTCTCTCCAATAATAACATTCTTAGAGTTTGTCTTTTCTGAAAATTCTGTACCTATTATCAGATCACTATCTATATTTGGCGATGTTACTCCTTCCATTGATATTGGATTAGTTCTTCCCAAAGTATCCACATATATTCCAAAATTTGATAGTCCTATGTTAGAAGAAACTGCATAATCCAGCACTTCCATTTCTGAATCTTCTACTATAATCCCATTTCTTTTTACTACAAGCTTTCCATCAGGTAATTCAACAATTTCAGTATTTTCTATTGCTTTACTTATATCAGTTCCACTATTAAATGATTCAGCTCCACCTGAGGCATTAATACTTCCTGCTGTTCCATTTATCATATTGAGAATTGCATTCTGTCCTGCATTTTTTGCATCATCTTTTTCAGGTAATGATTGACCATTAATTCCAATAGTATTTCTATACTTTACACCGTAAGATCTTTGTCCTCTGATTGTAATTGTACCATAGTTTTTTATGACAGATTTTCTATTTTCAGTTCCCACAATTAATGCTCCATAACTTCTATTTGCATCAATATCTATCGTTCCATAGTTTTCAAGTGTACTTCCATTCAATACTGCCACTCCTATTAATCCATTTACATTGTCGTTTCCTGAATAAGATCCTGATTTTATAACTCCGCCTGCCTCATTTACAAATTTAGCTCCATCATCGACAAATACTCCTGTCATAGTTGAAATCTTATTTGCAGATGTTGCTGAAGATGCATCAAGATATATAGTTCCTGAGTTTCTTAATTCTGTTCCTGCACCTTTTCCATACATTCCCAGACTCAGATTTCCAGTTACATAAATATTTCCTCTATTTTCTATTTTTGCTCCCCTGTCAGCAACCATTCCTATACTGTATATAATGTTATCCCTATCTGAAAGATCAGTTTCACCTGCTTTTATACTTCCTTCATTGATAGCATAAGAACCTGTCCCTGTAGCATAGATTCCCAGATTTCCAAGTCCTCTACTTAAATCAATATTTCCTTTATTGTTTACATAGCCACCATTTTTAGCATAAATAGCTATTATTTTGTTATTTGAAGAAATAATATTACCGTTATTTATCATTTCAGCCTGACCATCAGAATACAGATATGTAGATTCTTCTCCCAATCTTACTAAAGTAGAAGCTGAGTTAGCATATCTATTTACATTTGTTCCTGGATTACTTAAAATTACACCATAGGATTTATTTCCCACATTTACGTTACTAGAGTTATTTACAATATTTACTCCACCTGTTCCATAAATTCCTACCGGCTCGCTGTCATTTACAACGGAAGTATGATCAGCTACTGTAATTGTTCCTTCAAGATTTACAGTACCACCTTTTTTATAGATTCCCATTCCTTCATCTGCAACATTTAATGATGACGTACTTGATGTAGTTACATTTCCATTACTTATGGAATATATACCTACTGATTTTTTACCTACGTTAATTTGGCCTTTATTGATTATATCTACTTTTGCTCCATCTTTAGCATATATTCCTATTGTAGAATTATTTCTGTCAGGGTCTGTTGTATCATGAACTGTTATATTTCCTGTGTTAGTAAATATTTGTTCAGTATTTCCTTCCAGATACGCACCTACTGTTTTCTTACCTGAAACTTCCATATTTCCTGAATTTTCTATAGTTTTAGCTATTCCTGAAACATTTCTCGAATATATTCCTAGTGACTCATCTCCTGTCAGTTTTATTGAAGCGCTGTTTCTAATGTTTGAATTTATTCCTATGATACCTCTTGATTTATGTGAAATTCCCTCTATCAAAGTACCTTCTGATACTAAATTAGCATTATTTCCGTATATTCCTGCTGAATTTTGCCCAAGAATTATTTTGTTCCAGTTCTTAAACTGGGAATTTCCGTTAATGTATGCTGCCACTCCGTTATTAGAAACATTTATATCATTCTGTGCCATTGTTACAATACTGTTATTTATAAACAGCATAGGATCAGAATATGTCTGCAGTGTACCACCTATATTATAGTTCAATACAGAATTTTCCATATACGCCAGACTTCCATCATTGGAATAATCAATGTTTCCTGAATTTATATTCATAGTGGAATCACTTCCAAATAAAACGATTCCTTTATTACCTACTGTTATATTTCCTGTAGAAGTTACATTTGATTTTTCTGTATACACTCCTACCGAAGAATTTTCAGCAGCTCCTGAAGCATTGAAAATAGTGTCTCCTACCGTTATATTTCCGCTATGTTCAATATTACTTCTATTTACAGAAGATGGATCAGATTTTACATATATACCTGCAGAGCCATTTCCCAATGTTACATCTCCAGAATTTTTAATGTTCATTGAAATATCTCTGACATCATTAACTCCATTTTCTACTTTAGAGTTTGCCGCATAAATTCCTACGGATTTATTTCCTCCACTTATAACACCTTTATTTTCAACTTTTTCAAATTTTACTGAATATATTCCAGCAGAGGAATCACCTATCTGTATATTTTTTCCTGTATCATTTAAAATTACAGATTTATTAGGTGTAACTCCGTCAAATTTAGATGTACTATTTTTGTATATTCCGTAAATTCCTGTAGAAGAATTTCCTACTTTGATGTCTCCACTATTTTTACCTCTTGCTGATTCCAGATACATTCCTGTTGCAGAAGTTGCATTTGTAAAATCAATCGTACCAAGGTTTACTGTATCATAGTTATTATCAGGATTTGCTGCATCTCTGTAAATCCATGTTACAGAAGTATCATTATCATCCCTATTTCCATCTGCAAGCAGTCCAATAATATTTTGTGAACCTGCTGCCGCATTAACAGTAACTCCTGCATCAATTACAGCTTCTCCATTTATAACGTGAGTCAGTACATTTCCTGTTGTCAATGTTGTATTTGCAGTAGTTCTTGAAATACCTCCTGTAATTCTTATTCTTTCAGCAGAATATCCATTATTATTGAAAGTTCCACCATTATCATTTATAACTGCACCCTTCTGTCCAAACAGTCCTACTCCTGTTCCTTGCAGTTCTATAGTTGATCCCGGATTAAAGTTTACAGTGGAATTTTTTGTAACAATGGCTCCAACTCCATTTTCTCCTTTTAATAATATATTGGCACCACTTCCTATTGTTACTTTAGAAGGATTTGCTCCTCCATTATTCCCTATATATATTGCTGTTCCTGCTTTTGTTCCATTTCCTATAGTCATTTGTCCTGTATAATTTATATTACTTCCATTTTCAGCAAAAAGACCCACTCCATTTTTCCCTGTTTCAAGAGCTGTTGCTATATTTTTTGGTGTTCCGGACGTTCCCTGTTCATCAGCATACATGGCAATGGCATAATTTGAACCGACAGTGTCTCCCACCTTTACTTTACGTGTATAAACCGATATATTAGTATTTCCTTTTAATAATAAACCTATAATACCATTTCCATTATTTCCATTTACTACATAATCAAGAAGTGGGCTTGTAGCATCGAGAGTTCCTCCATCAAGGTATACTCCTACTCCATATCCTTTTACACTTCCTATATTTGTTCCCTTTATTTTTCCTGTATCTTTTACATAATAAGCAACCTGATTTTGGGAAGTACTGTTCAGATCTATATTTCCTGTTGCAGTGTCAGCTTCCGCCAAGTCAGTCAGATAAACTGCCACTGATGAAGTTGCATTATCATTCAGTACAATCTTTCCTACACTTGTAATCTTAGATTTTGGAGTAAAAATTCCTACAGTCTGTTTCTTATTAAGATTTATAGTTCCTGTATTGGATATTGTAGAATTATTTATAGCACTGTTTCCATTTCTTGCAAATATTCCGACTGAATCTTCTGAATTCAGATTTATAGTTCCTGTATTGGAAAGATTTATTGTATCAGTTGTATTGTCTGTTATTCCATACATTCCAACAGATTTTTTGGAACCGTTTTCTGTTTCAAGATTTATAATTCCCGCATTTTTAGCAGTCGTACTATTTTTTGCAAATATTCCTGTAGAAGTATTTCCTTTTAATGTAATTACACCATTGGCAGTGTTTTCTACAGTACTTCCATTTCCATACATACCTATTACAGAATCTTTACTTCCTATTATATTCAGGGAATTTAAGGCTGTCGCTCCTCCTGTTGCTGACATTCCTGTAGTCGCCTTACTATTTAAAAGGATATTTCCCTCATTCGTTCCTTTAGTTCCTGAACCGTCAACGTATATTCCTGCTGACTTACTGTCAGTTCCTGAAACATCAAATAAAGTTATTGTTCCTGTTGATGTATTTTTTACTTCTGCACTATTTTTTCCAAATATTCCTGTAGATTCCTTACCTTTAATATCTATAGTCTTATTATTTTCAGCTACTGAATTATCAGCAAATATTCCTACAGCCTTGTCTTTATTACCTGTTATTGTATCATTATTTACTGCCTTCAAATTTGTTTTAGTAGAAGTACCATTTTTTACGTAAATTCCAAGTGAATTTTCCATATCTATATCTATAGTTTTGTCATTAGTCAATACAACTGTTCCTGTAGCTGTACTTTCCAACTGTCCATACATTCCTATACTTTGATTGTCAGAAGAAGAAGCTGATGATAATTTTATACTTCCGCTATTTTTCAATGTATAATTTCCTGCATCTGAATATTTTCCAAACATTCCTGCTGAGCTACCTTTGGAAATAGTTATTTTACCACCTGATGCATTAGCAGCATTACTGTTTTCAGTGTATATTCCTGCCGATCCTGTTCCTGTCATTGTAATTACGCTATTATTTAAAACCTCAGAACCATTCTGTGCAAATATTCCCGCCGAAGAATTTCCACTCATACTTATTGTTCCATTGTTAGAAACAGTTCCTTTACTTGAAAGAATTCCCACTGATGAAACCTCTGTACCACTTATTGTTCCTGTATTATTTGCCGTAAGATTCGCAGCAGTACCTGTGTTGTTTGAAATATACATTCCTACAGAGCTTGCAGTTCCTACATTTATATTTTCAGTATTTTCAAGAACAAGTTTATGACTTGCTCCTGCAGCAAGTTCTCCATACATACCAACACTCTGATTATATGCTGTACCTCCTGTCAGATTTATATTTCCACTATTTGTCAGTTTGTAATCTTTTCCAGCATTTGCATCAACTTTTCCAAAAATTCCTGCTGAACTTCCCTTAGACACTGTAATAGTTCCATTTGCATCATTTACAGCTTCACTGTTTTCAGCATATATTCCTGCCGAATTTGCTTCTGCTATATTGATAGTTTTGGAATTTGTTATAATTGAATCATTTTTCCCATAAATTCCTGCTGAACCTGACCCAAGTATATCTAATACATTTAAATTGGTAACAGTTCCTCTATTTGCAAGTATTCCCACAGAACTTGCTTTTCTTGTCTCTATTTTTCCTGCTGTATCATTTATAACAACAGCTTTTGATTTATCTGCTGTATTATTTAGTATATACATCCCTACAGAATTTACCTGATCTACTGTTATAGTATCTTCATTTTTCAATGTTGTAGTTCCTGTAGCTGCTGCTGCAATCTCCGCATACATACCTACACTTTTTTGAGGTGTTCCTGATACTGTATTCAGGTTTATTGTTCCTTTATTTGTTATAGTATAGTTATCAGCTGAAGAGTTTTTTGCAAACATTCCTGCAGATTCAGTTCCTGTTATTGTTACAGTCCCTTCATTTGTAGATGTACTGTTTTCTGTGTAAATTCCTGCAGATTTTTCTCCATTCATTGTTATTATATTTTTATTTGTTACAGTGGCACCTTCCTGTCCCAGTATTCCTGCAGAACCTCCTCCTGCCATTACAATACTTCCTGTATTTACAGCTGTTCCTTTATTAGATATTATACCTACTGATTTTGAATCAGCTGCACTGTTTGTAGCATTTATATTTCCTGAATTTGTTATTTCTGAACCTTTCTTACCAAATATTCCTACAGAAGTTTTTCCTTGCAGTGTAACTGTTCCGGAATTTGTCACTGTCGATGTTTCTGCTAATATTCCCACCGAGTCATTTTTCTTAGCTGTAACTGTTCCTGTATTGTTTACTAACAGATTTCCCTTTGAATTTTTTCCATTCTTAGCAAAAATTCCTACAGATCCATTTAGATCAACATTTATATTTGAAGTATTTTCTATTGTCAGAATACCTGTCCCTGTAGAAAGCATCTCTCCGTAAATTCCTGCTCCCTGAGTATCAGTTGTATTGCTGGCAGTTCCAACATTTATAGTCCCTGCGTTTTTTATACTTTTTGTATCTTTCACTTTAGCATAAATTCCTGCTGAAGTTCCTTTTTCGACTGTTATTACACCTGTCGCTTTATTTTCAGTATTACTGTTATCAGAATAAATTCCTGCCGATCCTGTTTCCTTTGCAGTTATAGTTCCTTCATTGCTTATAGTAGAATTTTCTGAACCATAAATCCCTGCCGATCCTGTTCCTTCAGTTGTAATAGTTCCTCCGTTTTTATTTGTAACGGAAGAATTTTGAGCCAGTAAACCTACAGATTTCTGTTTTTTCATAGTTACAGTACCACTGTTTTCAATAGTGGAATTTTCTTTTCCAAATATTCCTATAGAAGAATCTTCATTAGCTGTTATAGTTGCTCCTGTAGAATTTTTACCTGTTGCTTCTGAAAGATAAATTCCTATTGCTTTCTGTGTTCCAGTTAAATTCAATGTTCCTTTATTTTCAGCGTTTCCTCTTGTTCCTCCATTTGTTCCAAGAGCAGATATAGTAGTTTTAAGGTTGGAAGTTACAATTTTCCCTGCATCAACTATTGCAGTACCATCTTTAGTTACAAGAAGCTGTGCATCCGTACTGATATTGGAGAATTTAGGGTTTCCTACAAGATTTATATTTTCTCCCAGTGTTACTTTGGAACCTGTTGCTCCATAAAATAATGCAGAATTTTTACCCATCTTAGTAACAGTAAGGTTATTTATACTGTTTCCTGAGATAGTTACTTCATTTTCAGAAGCTGTAGGTGAATCTCCTTTAAAGTAAGCCAGTACTGCATTATCATTAAGACTTGCCTTTAAACTATTTATAACAAATGTATTGTTAAATTTGCCTGTCTTTGCTGAAAACAGTCCTACTGTTCCATTTCCTAACAGAAGTTCTGCTCCTGTATTGAAAGTATTAACCGACTGACCATCAGAATATACTCCTATCCCTGTTTTTGATGCTGTAGAACCTTTTACTTCAATAGGAGCTGCTATTGTTCCTGTTGTACCTGTACCTATACTATATATACCCACAGCTCCGTTACCTGCTGTTATTTTCCCCGATGTATGATTAAATGTTGCACCATCTTTCACATACAATGCAACTGTTCCTTCTGTATTTGTAATCAGATTTCCAGTATTATTGAATATTAAAGTACCTGTTCCTTTTTCAAGAACTACGGCATTACTTCCTGTTCCTGTAGAAATTATAGTTCCTGTATTTTCAAATTTTCCTGTTTTTCCATAAAATCCTAAGGCATTCTGTGCATTCACAGTTATATTTCCGGCATTTGATCCTTCCCCCTGAACTAATATATATCCTACTGAATTATTTCCGTTTACATTAACTTTTCCTGTACTTGTTATATCCACTCTTCCAATTTTATCTTCTTCAAGCCATGTAGCAGCTACTTTTCTGTAACGTCTTTTATAAGATGTTCCTTCTGTGACAATACCATAGTTTCCTTCTGCCCCTGACTGGATATCTATTGTCCCGCTTACAGTTATGTTTCCTGACATCTTTTTATTAACTCCATCGATATCCATTCTTTCTACAGTATTTACTCTAGCTCCTGAGCTTTTCATTGCATATTTTCCAATGGTTACTGTTCCTGTAAGATTTATTCCATCAGTTCCTATTGTTTGTCCTGAATTATTTATTTGTGCATAATCATCTAGTTCACCATTTTTTACAGGCCTTGTAGATACTTCAGCATATACTCCTACTGCTTCTTCAACTTTTCCTGCATCAGATCCTGCATTTGCATAAGCATAGGAAGAAGGATTTTCAGTTCCTATCTTTATATTTCCTCCTGCGTATACTCCTTGTATGTTATGAAGTAGTCCTATCCCTATTGATTTATCTCCTGTAATATTTATTGTTCCTGTATTTTCTATTTTACTTTCATACTCTTTCAGATAAATACTTCCTATCTGACCACCAGGCGTAGTTGTAATATTATAAGTTCCATAGGTTTTTGTAGCAGCAAGCTGATTTGATGTTTTGTTTTTGTTTTGAACCGTCAACATTCCAAAACTTCCTGCACTGTACAAGTTTATTTTTCCAGCATTTTCTCCTGTCATCATATTTAATCCCAGTCCATTGTTAGCACCTGAAGCATTTGGGTTCTCCGGTCTTAACTGTATTCCAGCGCTCTCCGGAGCATATAAATTAATTGTTCCAGATGAGTCATTTATCATCTGATTTCTTGTATTATTTGAAGAACTATCAAAATTATTAAAACCAAATGCAACCTGATTTTTTATAGTATTTGTCCCCGTTCCTCCACCGTTTCCATTTATTGTCCCTGCGTTTATAACCTTAATATTTGCTACTTTCTTATTTATGTCTGTTGAATTGAACGAAAAACTTTGATTCTGACTTCCACCACCTGTGTGAGTTCCCTGTACATCAATACCCACATTTTCACTATTATTTAAATTAATAACACCTGTATATTTAAATGGTTTTAAATCATTTCTTGTATCACGATAATCTATACCTTCATCTATCATAAATGCTCTTGTATCTTTTACATTAACATCCACATTGGTTCCTACTCCATCTAATCCATATACAACTCCCCATGTGGAAATATAATCTCCTTGTCTTCTCATTCCTGAACCTAAACCAGCATTATCTACAGTTATTTTAGGATCTGTTATTCTACTCCCATATGTTGCTCTATCTCTTAGATTACGACTCTTACTTAATCCTGCTTCTGTCAAGGTAAAATCAACCGGATTTACAGCAGTAAAACTTATATTCGGTGCCGTTACCTGTGCAGGTGCTGTTACATTCAATGCATTTACTGTCGGTACACCGGGAGCATCTATACTTATACCTATATTAGGTGAGCTTGGCGCTGAAACAGCCATATTCAATGTCGGTGGCACAATATTTAATGTAACTGTAGGCTTAGTTAAGCTGATGTTTACAGTAGGCGCCGTTGCCAATGCCGGAGTATCCGGATTAGCAGGATTCTGTACATTTATGCTTACCGGTGTTACTTCAGGAAATATTATGCTCGGTGCTTCCAATGGTGAATTTACCCCTATCTGAATTTCCGGTCTTGCTATAGTTCCTGGTGTTTCAATTTGCTGATTAATATTAATTTCCTGCTTATTTATAGATTTTGGATTTACATTTGCAAGAACCTGCAGTTCTACATCAGGCTCACTAATATCCCTTAAAGGAAGAAATCCGTAATCCAAATTTTTATTTGTCGAATAAGGTGTTCCTTCTGATGTAAACCTAAATGGAGCTATTTCACTTAATGATCTTTCATTTGTAACTAAAGTACTTCTTTCCATCCATGAAGCTCTGGCATATATTCCCTGAAAAGGATATCTTTTCTTTCTATCACCAAATCCTTTATATGGCTTTCCTTGGCTGCTGAAAAAATAATTTGCACCATATTGCCATGAACTCCAAGGAGATTTCACCACATGATTTCCCTGTTCCATAAGCTGTACTAATTCTAAATTTGCACTTTTCATTAATTTGTTATTTTCTTTTCTGGCTTCTCTAAAAACTTTATTTATATCACTTATTGAATTTCTAATTTCTGTTCTTTCCTGATTTATTGAAGTTTCAATATTTTTGATTTCAGATGTTGTTCCTGCTACATTTGAATTTGAAAAAGATAAAGTTCCTGCTATTAAAAATCCCAAAAGCAGACCTTTCGTATATTTTATATCTTTACATTGCTTAGCTAATCTTCTTAGCCCTTTTTCCATTTTTTTCAGTATATTGTTTATTGTTCTCACTCCTTCATTATTTTATTATTTCTTTTTCTTTATAAATTACTTATAAAAAAATATACTTTAAAATTAAAGTTACTTTACTACTATCTAAACAAACCATAATTGTATACAAAAATAACAATGTATAGTATAGCATTTTTTCTTTAAATTTAAAATATCTTTTTTATTATTTCTCAGATAAATATATATGCTTTTTTTTTTTAATAGTCCAATATAAAAAGAAGGCCTTATAGCCTTCTAAAATATAGATGTTTAGCTCTATTCCCTTTACAATTCAATTACTATCAAATCTCTTTTCCTTCTTCAAGTACCTCAACAATATCTGAATTTCTATCCAAAATGACAATCTTTTTCAGTTTGCTGTCATATCCAAAATAAAGATAGTCATATTTTTCTCCCTTAAGGTCTGCATAATCTTTCACATAATATACATTTTTTCTGAAATCCGGATAAATTCTGTATCTTTTCAGTTTGCCTTCTTTTTCTCCCTTAGATATCTCATCCTTTGAATAAGGCTGATTTATATATCTTTTTATTTTTTTCGCATGGCATGTACATTCAAAATCCAGTTCCGGTTTCCACTGAATAAGATATTCCTTATTATTTTCCTCTATAATCTGAAAGTTATGTTTCCCGTTTTCCTCATTAAAATATTTTTCAGAATCTGCACTAAACCATGAAACTTTTTCTACTTCATTAAACACTTCTCTTTTTTTCTGTATACCAGAAGTAAATTTTTCAGCCATTATACTTATTCCAAGCACAAAAAACAGCAATAAAATTATTTTCTTCATTCAATATCCTTCTTTCTAAAATATTATATAATTCCACTTACTACTATTTTACCTCAATTCTTAAAGATTTCAATAGAAATTATATAATTAATCTTTTCTCATGAAAAATCATTTTATCTGTCCAATATCTTTCCTAAAATACATATTGTTAAAGTGTATTTTCTTTAGAGAAGTATAAGCATGTTCCCTTGCCTCTTCCAAAGTTTTTCCAAATCCTACAATATTTAAGACACGTCCCCCTGAAGTAACAAAATCATCATTTTCTTTTTTTGCTCCACAAATAAACAATATTTCTCCATTTTTTCCTATATCTGACAGCCCTGATATTTTATCCCCTTTATTGTATTTTTCAGGATAACCTCCTGCAGATGCCACTACACAGCATGAATATTGTTTTTTCCACTCAACATTTATTTCCGATAACTTTTTAGCAAATGAGTTTTTTATAATTTCAAGCAAATCTGTTTCAAGTAATGGCAAAACTGCCTGAGTTTCAGGATCACCGAGCCTCATATTATATTCAAGCAGGTATACCCCTTTCTTTGTAATCATCAGTCCAAAAAATATTACCCCCTCAAAGTCCATTCCTTCGTTCTGAATTCCTTTCAGGGTAGGAACCATTATATTCTTTTTAAATTCTTCAAATACTTCATCAGTCACATATGGATTTGGAGAAATTACTCCCATTCCTCCAGTATTAAGTCCAGTTTCATTTTCTCCTATCTTTTTATGATCCTTTGCAGAAAGTAGTGGAAGAATTACATTACAGTCAGTAAAAGACAATATTGAAGCTTCTACTCCATCCAGATATTCTTCAATTACAACTTGACTTCCAGCGTTTCCAAATTTTTCATCAACCATTATATCTTCTACAGCTTTAATTGCCTCATCCAGATTTTGAGCAATTATAACTCCCTTTCCTGCTGCCAGTCCGCTCGCCTTTATAACTACAGGAAAGTCTTTCCAGTTGTTCAAAAATTCCTTAGCTTTTTCAGAATTATCAAAAATCTCATAAATAGCTGTCTTAATTCCATATTTTTTCATAAAGTCTTTAGAATATGCCTTACTCCCTTCAAGAATTGCAGCTTTTTTATCAGGCCCAAATATCTTCAGTCCATTCTTCTTAAATTCATCAACTATTCCCTGAACCAGAAGTTCTTCGCTTCCTACAATAGTCAAATCAATTCCGTTTTTCTTTGCAAAATCAATATATTCCTGTATACCTTTTAAGTCAACATTCTCTGCAATTTCAATCAGTTCAGCCCCTGCATTTCCCGGTGCAATAAAAATCTTCTGAACATCCTTGTTTTGTGACATTTTCCATGCAATGGCATGTTCCCTCCCACCAGCTCCAACTATTAGAATTTTCATTTTTTCCTCCTCATATCCAATATCTTTTTTAATTCATTTATTGTTAATTCCTTGTCATTTATTTTCCTATGTAACATTGCATGACAATTTGGACAAACTGGTATTAAATCTTTTTTATAATTAATTTTATACTCTTTTTTGATTTGATTAAGAGGAACTATATGATGAATATGAATAAATCCTTTTCCTATCTCTCCATACATTTCTTCAAAATTCAAATTACAAATAATACATTTACAACCATGATACTCTATACATTTCTCTCTAGCAATTTTACTTCGCTCATATTTATTTACTGTTATTGTCTTTAAAACTCCTTCATATAAATCTTCAATACCATCTTCTATATCTAAAAAGATATTTTCTTCTTCATTTTTTTTCATATTCTTCTCAATATACTCTAAAAACTTTTCCTGCACTTTCATAGCTCCTTGCGGAGCTTTTTTAAGTCCATTTTCCATAAGTTTTTTCAGCGATAAGCTATCATTGTTTACATAATTTAATAATTTCAATCTAATAAATTCTTTTTTCTGGTATTTATTTTTTTCAAATTCTTCTTTATTACACCAAAATTCTTTATCATTTACTTCCGCATTAGAAAAAATAAATATTTTTTCTATCATTGTCTTGTACATAATTTTTTGGAAAGGTTTTGAGCAATAAATATATACAATATCTCCTATTTCGTATTTCTGATTTTTAGTCCAGTCTATAAATTCTTGCTTTTCAAATGCAGAAACATAGTCATACCTTTTACTATTTGCTGGTATTATCCAATACTTCATTTATTCTCCTTATCATTTTAGTATACCATCTTTTATGTTCATACTTTAAAATCATCTATATTTTCATCTGATTTTTTAAATCACCCCAAATTTTATAAATATTCCAATTTTTATTTATGATATTCTATTTCAATTTTCCCACACTTTACTTCCTTCGTAATCTTTTAATCCATTTTCATTGTCAGTAATCTTTCCGGAAGGAGCTACATATCTTATAAGATTTTCATGATTATCATAATAATATCTTTTTTCCTCTTTTTTATTTCCATTATAAAAATATGTAGTTAAAAGATATTTAAAATATGTTTTTCCATTTTTTATGTAATATTCTGCATATTGTTTTGTGTGTCCAGTAT